>Ga0272441_10000735_pt1 | contig 72508 bp, 48 predicted proteins | sample SSMProp6N_FD_193582 | JGI IMG/M metagenome (GOLD analysis project Ga0272441, IMG submission 193582) | Marine sediment archaeal communities from Little Sippewissett salt marsh, Falmouth, MA, United States - SSM-Prop-6N | ecosystem: Environmental > Aquatic > Marine > Wetlands > Sediment ...
AAGTTTTTTTTGCACGAATGATGTTGTGAAAGGAATGGAAAAACAGAAAGCTGAAAATGGAAACTGATTTTTTGAGCGTATTTTATTTAATCAATCGTAGTGTTTTTTGTGTTTTTTCGTGCAAAATTCGGGTACTAACTAACCAATGTCCCCCTCCTGGGTCGGACCTATTTACGTTATGGCTAAGGAAAATATGAATAAGATAATCATAATAATTCTAATTTCAGTTGTTTTATTTGGGTGTGGGCAGACCGATACAAATAAATCACCTGACAGTATATCTGTTGAATCCGTTGATCAAGTAATAAATGAGCAACCCCTTCATACGGACTGGGGGGACCCTTTTGGGGGCAATAGGGTGTATGTCCCTCCCGGAAGTGCCATTAAATACCTTGGAGAACTTTTTGTCCAGTTGCAAATAAATGGCGGTGTACATATTGGCCCTTCTTTTGCAAATTGCAGGTATAAATGGGGGTTTGATGAAAAGACCCAAGAAATGAAAGGCTCTAGGCCCGGAGACCCGGATTACTGCGAGGAATTTCTGTGTAAGGCGGGTTCTGTGAAGGAACTATTAGATACAGATTCTGTAAAGGAAGTATTAGATGAATACTGCAAAGGGAAAAATATTTTCTGGAAAGTGCATGATAATACAGTCAATATGTTTACAGGAGATGCCCGTCCCGGTAAAGAGAACCTGCTTGATATTCCTCTTGGTACCGTAAAGTTTGAGCAAGGGTTTACATTATTTGCAATTATGAGTGAACTATGTACAGTTATAAATAAAAAAAGAAAAAAGGAAAAGGAAAAAGACATCAATTTTGTACGCATTGTAAGAAACACATATCGTAGTCTTACGTATAACAGGAAAGTTCTGCCTGATTACAGGAACGTTATGGATAGTAATTTTCGTTTAACCCGGTCGTATGTTTTTAAGGATAAAACGGCCCGTTATATATTAAATACACTTTTAAGACCCTTTCCGTTTATTGTATGGATTTTCATAGAATTTGATGATCAGGCATATTTTACAGTGGGGAGTTGGCACCAGACTTTGCAGGAATCAACCATAACTAATGATTTTGTTAAAAACGAGATAATATTGGCATGCAAAACCAAATTATTAGCCGGTGGTTCTTATTTAAGATCACCTAATTATTCTTCCCGTTTTAGAGAAGCATTGATGAAAACTTATGCGGATTACAAAAAGGATCCTGAAAATGTATTGAAAAGAATTGATAAGGAGATATCGGAACCGAATTATTTCTATTTCAAGCCTATTCCAAAGACAAAAGAAGAAATACAAGTATGGAAAGATTTAAAAACATATTTGCAAAAACCGTTTTCAGAATTTAAAGCCCTTTTGTGTTATTGGTAATCGGGGTAAAAGTCATAGAGTGAACAGACAGAGGGCCATTGATAGTTTATTAGTTTAAGGATTTTCGGAAAAATAATAAATGAAAAACCATAACCGGAGGAGCAAATGGTAAGCTTCTTGAGGAATTCGCGACAGACCCGGACTGTAGTGCCGAGAAGGTTCTAGGATGAAACGAGGGAGGATAGCCAGCAAATGCTTCGCATTGCTGATTGCTTTACGTTATAGTAGAAAGAATTAATATGAAAAAAATAAATTTATTAATTATATTTGGATTTCTAGCTTTTACAGCAGATGTTCTTAATGCGGATCATTGTCCTTTTGATTGGAATATAAGGCTTAATAAGAGACTTGAATTTACTAATAGTACTATTCCTGAAATAATCACAAAGCTGAATGCTGTTGTCAGTAAACAGACAAATGGGAAGATTGCAAAAGTAGCCATATGGGATCCGTCTCCGACTACTATAATAAAAATAACAGATGATAAATGGATAGTAGAGAAGATGGATGCTTTAATAAAAAAGTACCGTGAATATGTGACTCCCATATATGTGAAGAAAGAAAAGCAAACTCCATCTGTAGTTTTCCGAAAAAACATGCCTTTAGCTTTCTATTTAAAGGGTCTTGGGTATGGGTCGCATATATCGTATAAAGAAACAGAAAAGGGGGCAGTTTTCAGCCGTCGACCGATATGGTTGGAATGTCGTATTTATAGAATAGCAGATGCTCTTTTAAAACGTGTTAAAGAATATAAAAAAACTAGAAAGGAACCAGGAGGGGGACATTGGAAGTTTAGTCGTTTAAGGATGGCCAGGGGGCAGAAGGGGCGGAGCCGCGTCATTGGTCAAAAGTCATTCGTCACCGGCTCGGCCTTTGGCCGTCATTAGACACTTGACATCTTTTATTTTTGTGGTATTATTGTGGATTAGATTTACAGGCATTAGAGGAAAGAAGCAGTAAATTTCAGATTTCGGATACCAGATATCGGATTATTGATAAGGAAAGGTGAAGGGGATGAAAATGAGCAAGGAAAAAACCAGTACTGTGTCCCCGGATTTACCGGGACGGCTTTGAAGCAGGCCGCATGGTAGGGGAGGTAAACCCGGATATCGTAATCCTTGATATCCGGCTCCCAGGCGTTGACGGGTTCAGCGTATGCGAATCGATCAAGAAGAACTATCCGGAGACCAGGGTGATCGCAATCACCGGATTCGGTTCGGATGAGGTTCAAAAAAAGATCATGGATGCCGGTGCGGATCTTTACCTTGAAAAACCCTTTGACTTAAAATACCTTATTCTGGAAATTGAGTCAGTATTGAATAAAGGGCTATTAATCCAGAGTTCTAAATAGTGAAAGAAAAAGCCATATACAATAACGCAAATGAGAAATCCGATGCCGGACAATAGCACAATATCAGAAGCTATATCCAGGCATGAAGCCCAGGTGTCCCATGGATGGGCTGCAAGCATTACGCTCGGCATTCTGGCTCTGGCAGGTCTGTACATTGCCAGCCTTTATAATTACCTGCTGTTTCACAGCCTTGCAGAGGGGTTCAGCATTGTCGTGGCATGCGGCGTGTTCATGCTTGCCTGGAACTCCCGCAAAATGGTGAGCAACGACTATCTTCTTTTCCTTGGCATTGCCTATTTGTTCGTTGCGGCCATTGACCTTGTGCATACCCTCGGATATTCAGGAATGAATATCTTCTCCGGTTATGATACCAACCTTCCCACCCAGTTGTGGATCGCCGCTCGGTATACTGAGGCTTTGACCTTGCTTATTGCACCTTTGTTTTTCACCCGCAGGCTGAAACCTGTTCTGGTTTTGTCAGTTTATGCGGTTTTAACCGCTGTTCTTCTCACAGCAGTCTTTTCAGGGATATTTCCGGACTGTTTTATAGAAGGACAGGGACTGACACTGTGCAAGAAGATCAGCGAATACATTATATCAATCCTGCTCGTGTTTTCCGGACTGATCCTGTATACAAAGCGGAAGTCAATAAACAGGAACGTATTCCGGCTGATGATATTCTCAATAGGTCTTACAATTGCATCGGAAATGTCATTCACGTTCTATATACATGCATACGGTTTTTCAAACCTTGTCGGTCACTTTCTGAAGATCGTCTCCTTCTATCTGATCTATAAAGCGATTATCCAGACCGGGCTGGTTAAACCGTATGACCTCCTTTTCCGGGATCTCAAGAAAAGCGAGCAGTCGCTTGAACGGCGCGTGCAGGAACGCACCCGGGAACTTGAACAGGCCAATGAGAACATGGAACACCTCAATGCGGTCCTGCGTGCAATCCGCAACGTCAACCAGCTCATCACACGAGAACGTGACCGGGATACGCTCCTTCAGGAAGCATGCGACAAGCTCATTGAGACCAGAGGGTATGGATTTGCCTGGATAGCCCTTTTTGATGAGTCCGGTTCATTTCAAAAGGCGGTTCATGCAGGCCTGGATGAAGAATTCAAGGGGTTGTATTCGCTTATGAAGGACGGCCCGCTGCCTGCCTGCTGCAGACATGCCTATGAAACTCCGGATATTGTTTCGGTAACAGATGAAATACGGGAGGAATGCGACAGATGTCCTCTAAAGGAAAAATGCATCGGAAAGACCGAACTCGCAATCCGGCTGGAATTCAACAAGAAAACATTCGGAGTATTAAGCATATCACTGCCGGAAAACTTCTCAAAGCTGGACCAGGAATTATCCCTATTTCAGGAAGTGGCCGGAGACATTGCATTTGCCCTGTATAACATAGGAGAGGAAGAAGAGCACGGCACGACCAGACATGCCCTCTCTGTTGAGGAAGAGCGGTACCGCGACCTCGTGGAAACAACGGACGATCTGGTGCAGAGCGTTGCTCCGGACGGTTCGATCATATTCGTAAACCGTGCATGGGAAAAAGCCCTGGGATACACGGAGAAGGACCTGGCCGGAATATCTATCTTTGACATAATACACGAGGACAGCCGGGAACACTGCATGGAAATATTCAAACAGGTGATGTCAGGCAAGAAAACTGACAACCTTGAAGCAAAGTTCAAGGCAAAAGACGGCAGGACGGTCATTGTCGAGGGGAGTGCGAGCTGCAGGATCGAGAATGGAAAGCCGGTTGTCACATACGGGATATTTCATGATATCACTGACCTCAAATCAGCCGAAAAGCAGAAACAAAATCTTCAAAACCAGCTCCTCCAGTCCCAGAAAATGGAGGCGATCGGCAATCTGGCAGGTGGTGTTGCCCATGATTTTAACAATATCCTGACCGTGATCAAGGGGAATACGGAACTGGGACTGATGAAGCTTGACAAAGGCAATCCTCTTTACCCCGATATGACGCAGGTGAAGGAAGCTGCAGACCGGGCGGCAAACCTGACCCGACAGCTCCTTATCTACGGCCGCAGACAGCCCATGGACTTTGCACAGCTTGATATAAACAAGACAATAAAGAATCTGCTTAAAATGCTGAAACGTCTTATCGGGGAGGATATTGACATAGACACCGATTTTGAGGAACCGCTCTGGCCTGTTAAAGCAGACCCTGGAAATATCGAGCAGGTCATCATGAACCTTTCGGTCAATGCACGCGATGCAATGCCGGACGGGGGAACACTGACCTTCAATACGAAGAACATTAAAATAGATGACAGTTATGTCTGCATGAATAGGTATGCGCGTACCGGACGGTTTGTATGCTTATCCATTGAGGACAGCGGCACAGGTATGGATAAAGAAACTCAGGAGCATATCTTTGAGCCTTTCTTTACCACAAAAGGTGTTGGTGAAGGCACGGGCCTTGGCATGTCTGTTGTATACGGCATCATAAAGGAGCATAAGGGCTGGATCAATGTATACAGTGAACCGGGCAAAGGGACAACATTCAAGATCTATCTTCCGGCTTCTTTTACAAGGGAAAAGGTAAAACCAATAACGAAAGACATAGCAAAAAGCGTACATGGCAAGGGTGAGAGGATCCTCCTTGTAGAGGATGAAGAAACTGTGCTTGCCACTACAAAGAAGATGCTTGAAGAAATGGGTTATAGCATCACTGCTGCAGGTACGGCCAAAGAAGCCACTGAGGTATTTGAAAAGGAAAAAGGGTCTTTTGACCTTCTGTTTACTGACACAATTCTTCCGGATACCAATGGTATAGAACTGATAGATCAATTGAAAGAAAAGAAACCGGATCTGAAAGTGCTTTTGAGCAGCGGATATGCCGGGGCAAAAGTGCAGCGGGACATTATTCAGGAAAGAAGATTTCCGTTTGTTCAGAAACCCTATGATATGACCGAGCTTCTCGCATTAATCAACCAGATCCTGAAGCAAGAATCTCAAACCTGACTTTAGTAAGGATAATTCATGGAGGACAAGATATCTGTTTACGGCCGGGATAAAGAGTTGTATTACCTGTTCAAGGACGCGATCAAGGCGGAACAGCAGGCACAAAAAACCTATAAGAAAGCCCTTGAATACTGTACCAGGCCTGTTGTGTGTGAAATGCTGCAAACGATCCATGATGAAGAAGTGAAACATGAGGAAAAGCTCAGGCAAGTCTATAATGAATTAAGACAGCATTTTGACATGGATGGTGATCCGAAAGAAGAGAATGAACAATGATCCGGCATGGGGATCCTGAAGTGAACAAAATGATCCTGAAAGCCGGTGCTGATGAGTATCTGGACAAGCCGTTTGATTTATCGGAGCTTGATGAGCGAATTGGTGAGTTGTTGGGAGAATCATGGAATCTACAGACATAGAATAGTATGAATGAGGAAAAAACTGGTAATGCTTGCCCCGTAAAATATACCGAAGGCACTATTTGCACTGGGGTGTCCCAGGATTTCTTTTTTTATTTCCTCTCAACCATAAACCTATGTAATAATTAATCTTATATAACCTCTTGAAATTAAATAAGTTAATATAATTTCGGGAAAGAAATATTCTTTTAATTAAAAAACAATATAAAAATATTGTAATAAATTATATTTTTATTTGACATTTAGGATAATTTGCAGTATAATTATATTGTAAATTAAAAAGGTAACAACAATGAAGATAAATGACATCTGCAGCATTCGAACCGGACACAGTTTCAGGGGAAAACTAATTAATGATCCCGAAGGTAGGATAAAGTTGATTCAGCCTAAAAATATCAATAATGACGGGAGTATAAATTTCAATGGTGAAAAACCTTTGCAGGCAAATGTATCCGGCCTCAAACCTTTGAAGACCGGAGATATAATGGTTGTTAACAGGGGACGTTTTGCAGCAGCAGTGTTTGCGATGTCTGAGGAAAATACGTGGATCGTTCCTTCATCTATACTTGTATTGACTGTCAAGAATGAAAAGGTTTTACCTGAATATATAGCCCTTTACTTAAATTCTTCAAACGGGCAGAAACTTTTTCAACGGCATTATGAAGAAACCACAGTCCCATTTATAAGTACGGAAAACCTTGGAAGCATGGATATACCTATACCTCCGATTGCAAAACAGCATGAACTGGTCGGGCTGGAGAGCACACGGAATGAATATTCTCAGCTACTGACCAGGAAATTACATTTACATAAACAATTCTTAAGTCATATATTGACTGAAGCTGATCAGACAAAGGAAAGGGAATAAAGATGAATGAAGCTAAAGAATACACACAGGAGGACTTAAACAGAACATTATGGGAAGCTGCTGACTCATCACGTGCAAATGTTGATGCCAGTGTATATAAAGATTATGTTCTGCTCTTTTTGTTTTATAAATACATGAGTGATCTTCATAAGTATGAGTTAGAGAAGCTGACTGAACGGTATGGTGATGACAAGGAACGTATCAGCCTGCGTCTTAAAAATACACGGTTCCAGCTCCCTGAAGGGACTGATTTTTACAGTCTGTATAAGAATAAAAGTGCAGACAATATAGGTGAACAAATAAATGTTGCTCTGCATGCAATTGAGGAGGCAAACGGGGACAGGCTGGAAGGATTGTTTTCCATAGACTTCAATTCTGATGCTATTTTGGGAAGAACTGATCAGCGGAATAAAATGCTCAGGAACCTGATGGATGATTTTGCAAAAATAGACCTGAGGAAAGCAGGAGATGATATAATTGGTAACGCCTATATGTATATGATCGAGCGTTTCGGATCTGATGCAGGTAAAAAAGCAGGTGAGTTTTTTACAGTCAAATCAGTTGCTGCTTTGCTTGCAAAACTGGCAAAGCCTCAGCCCGGATGGCGTATATGCGATCCTGCCTGCGGTTCAGGCGGTCTGCTCCTGCTGGCAGGTGCAGAGATAGAAGCACAGGGCTCAAAAGACTATGCACTGTATGGACAGGAAAGCATAGGTGCAACCTATAATATTGCCCGCATGAATATGTTCCTGCACGGCAAGGATTCTGCCCGTCTTGAATGGGGGGATACACTCAATAATCCTTTACTCAAAGAGGGTGATTCTCTAATGAAGTTTGACCTGGTGATTGCCAATCCTCCGTTTTCTCTTAAAAAATGGCAGGGTGAAAATATTGAAAATGATCCGTATAACAGGTTTCATCGGGGATTACCTCCAAAGACCAAGGGGGATTATGCTTTTATCAGTCATATGGTCGAGACAGCAAAAGCAAAAGAGGGTAAGGTTGTTGTTGTTGTACCTCACGGTGTTCTTTTTCGTGGAGCGTCTGAAGGTAAGATCCGCAAGCAGTTATTACAGGAAAACCTTATAGATGCTGTTATCGGCTTGCCTGCAGGACTGTTCCAGACAACCGGTATTCCGGTTGCAATCCTGGTCATTGACCGCTCACGGGAATCTGGCGGGAAAAATGCTGAACGTAAAGACGTTTTCTTTGTAGAGGGTTCAAAAGAGTTCCGTTCCGGCAAAGCACAGAACTTCCTTGATGATGAACATATACAGAAGATCCTTGAGGCTGTTGAGAAGCGAAAAGATGTTGAGAAATTCTGCCGCGTTGTTCAGCCTGAAGAAATAGAAGAGAATGACTTCAATCTGAATATTACCCGGTATGTGGATACGTTTGAAGAGGAAGAGGAAGTAGATATTGAGGCTAATCTGAAGGAAATGGCTGAGATTGATGAAAAACTGGTTGAACTTGAGAAGAAAATGGCAGAGCATTTGAAAGCTTTAGGGATCATTAAATGAAACCACGGAATTGCACGGAATTGCACTGAAATATGTGAAAATTAGGAGAATATAAATATGGATGATTTGTTGAAAAAGCTGAATAAAATGAAAAAAGAGCTTGATAAATATCGGCCTCTTCCAAAAGAAACAATGAATCGTATTGAACAAAAAATGCGGCTCGAATGGAATTACAATTCTAATGCTATAGAAGGCAATACTCTCACCCTTGGCGAAACAAGAGCATTGATCCTGCACGGTATTACTGCCAAAGGTAAGCCGATGAAGGATCATCTTGACGTTAAGGGCCACAATGAGGCCATTCTTGCTCTGGAGGATGTAGTTAAAAATGAAACTCCTCTTACTCAGGCTTTTATTCGGGAACTTCATAAGATTCTTCTGAAGGAGCCATATTTTGTTGATGCACAAACAGAAGATGGTAAGCAGATAAAAAAGGAGATAAAGATCGGCCAATATAAAACTACTCCGAATAATGTAATCACCAGTACAGGGGAGGTGTTTTATTTTACTTCTCCTGAAGAGACCCCTGCGGAAATGAAGGATTTAATGGACTGGTATGAAGCACAGGAAGATAAAAGCGAGCATCCTTTGCTTATCGCTTCCGGATTTCACTACCGGTTTGTCAGGATACACCCTTTTGATGATGGTAATGGGAGAATGGCAAGAATCCTCATGAATCTGATATTAATGAAACATGGTTATCCTCCGGCAATACTTAAAATGTCATTAAGGAATGAATATATCAATGCTCTCGAAACAGCAGACAAAACTGAGTCTCTCACCGAACTGACCCTGTTCGTTGGAGAGTCGCTTGTTGCATCACTTGATATAATGCTGAAAGCAGCTAAAGGTGACGCTTTTGAAGATGAGGATGATCTGGACAAGGAAATATCGATATTTAAGGCCAGTCTTGATACATCCAAAGAGTTTAAAATGCTGAATAAAGAATTGTTAGAAAAGATTTTTACAGCAAATCTTGAACCGCTTATGCTACGATTTGCTGATAAGGTAAGTAAACTTAAAGAGCTGTTTGTTGCAATAAAAACGAACGCAATCTTTTCGGGACAAGGAAATTCAAAAACTACACTTAATAAACTCACTGAGAAGAACATTAAGGAGGCATTTAAGAGTTTTATTAAAAGCAGTGAAAAAATCATGAACTTTCAGCTTGTAGTTCAATGCACGCTGGAAGGATTTAAACATGAAAAGGATCCTCAGAATTACAGTCTGTCCTTTAATGCCCAATTGAATCAGTATATATATCTGATTCAAATCAATGGTTCAAAGCAATCATACAAGTATCCCGAGATAGCTGATAACAATAAATTGTTCAAATTGCTGGATAATATGATTAGAAATTTTATGAAACAGCTTAAGAAAAAGACAGAATCAGATTAAAACCACGGAATAGCATGGAAATGCACGGAGAGATTTTACCATGAAGGACATGAAGGTATTGAAGATTGAAAAAAAAGAGACCCGCTCAATGGCGGGTCCATCTCCTTCTGCTCTTACATCCAAAAGGAATGGCAGATGAGTATTAATAGTATACACAATGAGTTTATAATTTCAAGGATAAACTGTTTTTTTGTTTGCTGATAGGAATAAGACATGAAAAAGGGCGAACCTGAGAGAGAAAAAAATAATGAGAAGGCACTCATTCGGTCATCAGCAGCTGAATATCTGACATTTGTCGCGGCTTCCGGAGATTCAGAAACCAGTGTTGAAATGCGGTATGAAGACGAAAATATCTGGTTGACGCAGAAGATGATGGCCACCCTTTATGATGTCTCGGTATCTGCCGTTAATCAGCATCTGAAACGTATTTTTTCGGATAATGAATTGGAACCGGAGGCAACTATTAAGAAATACTTAATAGTTCAAACTGAAGGCAACCGTCAGGTCAAAAGGAATGTGGATCACTATAACTTGCAGGCTATTATTGCGGTCGGATTTAAGATTGAAAATGAACGTGCCGTACAGTTTCGCAAGTGGGCCAACCGGATTGTTAAGGATTATACCATTCAGGGCTGGACCATGGATGTAGAGCGCCTAAAAAAAGGCGGTATATTAACGGATGAGTTTTTTGAACGCCAGCTTGAAAAAATCAGGGAAATTCGGCTTTCAGAAAGGAAGTTTTACCAGAAAATAACAGATATCTATGCCACCTCACTCGACTACGATCCCGGTGCTGCGGCCACAAAGCGTTTCTTTGCTGCTGTTCAGAACAAGATGCATTATGCTGTTCACGGTAATACAGCTGCAGAAGTAATTGTTGACCGTGCAGATCACGAAAAAGAACATATGGGGCTCACTGGCTGGGAAGGCTCTCCTGGCGGAAAAATCCACAAATTTGATGTTGTTATCGCCAAAAATTATTTGTCCGGATTTGAACTTGGCCAGATGCAGCGCATAGTTTCAGCTTACCTGGATATGGCTGAAATGCTGGCAATGCGCAAAATTCCCATGACTATGGAGGATTGGGAAAAGAGACTTGAGGGCTTTCTGAAACTGTGGGATCGGGATATTCTGAAAGATGCCGGGAAAGTTACTGCAGAATTAGCCAAAGAACATGCGGAATGTGAATTTGAAAAATACCGTATTGTGCAGGATCAATTATATGAAAGCGATTTTGATAGGACGGTAAAACAGCTGGAAGAGAAGGTGAGAGAGATTGAAAAGGGGGAGGAAGAGGAATAGAGAATGGGAAAGAAATTTAAAATATTTTCAATAGAGGGAGATGGATTTAGGGAGACATTATGCGCTTAACACAAGTAAAAATAAATAATTTCCGTCTGCTTGAAGACGTGACACTTACATTTGAACAGGGCACGACTGTTATTGTGGGTAGAAACAACAGCGGAAAGACATCCCTGACCGAACTATTTCGACGACTATCAAGTGATGAGCAGCCTAAGTTTCGGCTTGCGGACTTCTCTCTTGGTGCACACGCGCAATTCTTGAACGCTCTTCGGTTGAAAAAGGATGGTGCAGAAACCCAGGAGGTCCGCAATGCATTGCCTACCATAGACGTGACTCTTGTTATAGACTACGCAGATTGTACTTCGGACATTGGACCGCTTAGCCATTTCGTTATTGATTTGAATACCGAATGTACCGAAGCCAAGATCAATGTCTCATGCCGGCTTCCTGATGGGCAACTCAATGCGCTTCTCGATGAGATTCCCGAAGAAGATATGAAATTTTATGCGGAGTTGAAGGACAGGATACCCGCATTATATAAGGTGGCTGTGGAGGCGGAAGACCCCAGCGATGACACGAACAAGAAACCGGTTGAGTTGCGACACCTTCGCACGCTGCTCCAGTTTGGATTCATCAATGCCCAAAGAGCATTGGATAGTGCTTCTCGTGCAGAGAAGGCCGTCATCGGCAAGATTCTTGAGGGGCTTTTTCTTGCAGCAGCAAAGACACCTACCACAGGTGACGAGAAGGACACTGCGGAGCAGCTCAAAGCAGCCGTTGCCACAGTGCAAGATATGATCGATGGCGATTTCAACACACAACTACAAGCTCTGTATCCAGCCTTTTCGCTGTTTGGCTATCCCGGTTTGAGCGACCCTCGTTTACGTACGGAGACCGTCCTTAAAGTCGAAACGCTCCTGTCCAATCATACGACGGTTGGTTACGAAGGACTGAACGGAGTGAACCTGCCAGAATCGTATAATGGCCTTGGCCCCAGAAATCTTATCTTCATCCTGCTAAAGCTATTTGAGTGCTTCAAATCCTATACAGCCACCGAAGCCGCACCCGGCGTAAGCTTGGTATTCATTGAAGAACCAGAAGCCCATCTTCATCCTCAAATGCAGAGCGTTTTCATTAAGCAACTTGGAAAGATAGCGGCACTTTTCGCAAAGGAGTATAACAATGCCAAGCCATGGCCCGTTCAGTTTATTGTCACGACGCATTCATCCCATATCGCCAACGAGGCGGAATTTGACTCTATGCGGTATTTCATGGCCAAGCCGCGGAGTGACACAGTGGGTATTTTTGTTGCGAAAGTTAAGGACCTGAAGTCGGGAGTGACGTTTCCAACGCCAAAGGATCGTGAGTTTTTACATAAATACATGACGCTCACGCGTTGTGACCTGCTCTTCGCCGACAAGTGTGTTCTTGTCGAAGGTTCAACGGAGCGTTTGCTTCTGCCACGAATGATCGAGAAGGTCGATGAGGAACAAAATTCCGAGCAACCGTTGGCCAGCCAGTATCTGTCGGTCATGGAAGTTGGGGGTGCATACGCACATATCTTCTTTGATTTACTCGACTTCCTTGAATTACGCACTCTAATCATTACGGATCTCGATATCGTAAACAGCGCAGACAAGAACAAGAAGTGCAAGGTCTCAGAAGGTGACCATTCGAGCAATGCATGCATTAACGCTTGGTTCAAAACAGATGAAAAAGCTTCTAATCCTACCAAGGACGAATTGCTCAAGAAAACCAAAATCGATAAGGAAAAGGGCTACCGACTGCTCGTGTATCAGATTCCAGAAAAAGATAACGAACCCTGTGGTCGCAGTTTTGAGGATGCATTCATGCTCGCAAATCAGGCCGCGTTTGGTGTCTCTGCAGAGACACCAGAGGAACGCGAGCAGAAGGCATGGGATGCGGCAAAGGATGTTGGAAAGACTGATTTCGCGCTCAAGCATGCCATAGAGGATACTACTTGGAATGTGCCTCGTTATATCGCGGAAGGCCTAAAATGGCTCTCAAAGAATTCACCAATGCAAACTCCTTTGAATGAAGGGGCAGAGATAAAAAAAGAGGATGGGCGAGATGGCTGAAGCAAAAAAATTAAATCCAGCAGAAGCAGCTGCAGAGAAGGCTCTCGCGAGCATGTTTGACTGCATCAAAAGATGCAGAAATTTCCGACTCGAGGCCGGAGCAGGTGCAGGCAAGACCTATTCTCTTGTTAAGGCTCTCCGTTACGTAATAGACAAACGTGGCAGGGACCTTTCTCGTGGAGAGCAGCAAGTTGCATGTATCACGTATACAAATATTGCCAAAGATCAGATCTCTGACCAAGTTGACGGCCATCCGGCCGTCCACTCTTCCACAATACATTCTTTCTGCTGGACTCTAATGTCCAGCTTTCAACCCTATTTAAGAAAAACGGTGCCACAACTGAGCAAATGGCCCGAACGGCTGGAGGAAATTGGCGGCATTGGAAATAGAGCGATCATCTATGACCTCGGCCATGCAAGAGCACGACTGGAAGACGATTGTATCTACTTGGGGCACAATGATGTTCTGAACCTGATGGTTCAGATAATGGAAGAGGAGAAATTTCGCAACATCCTACAATCGCGCTTTCCTATCATCTTGATCGACGAATACCAGGATACAAACGCCGATTTTGCATGCAGTCTGGTACAGCATTTTGTGGCAAAAAATAAAGGTCCTTTAATCGGCTTATTCGGCGATGCCTGGCAAAAGATTTATGGCGATGGGGCAGGACTCGTTGACCATCCAAATTTTGAAGTTATTGGCAAGGAAGCAAATTTCAGGTCTGCCAAACCGATCGTGGATGTTCTGAACAGAATGCGTCCAGATCTTCCTCAACATGTTAAAGATCCGGATTCTAAGGGAACGGTCGTAGTTTACCAAACAAATACCTGGAAAGGCCAAAGACAGAAGGGGCAACACTGGGGCGGCGATCTTCCGACAGATGTTGCAAGCAACTATCAGGACCGGGTGATTCAAATGCTCAGTGATACCGGCTGGGATTTCGCACCGGACAAAACAAAGACGCTAATGCTTACTCATAATGTCTTGGCGGCAAAACAGGGTTATAGCGGAATAGCCAAATCCTTCAGGTACAACGATTCTTTTGTTAAAAAAGAATCTGCTGACATCAAATTTCTAGTTGAAATTATTGAACCTGTATCACGTGCATTTGAGGTATGTAGCTATGGAGAGATGTTCTCTCTACTTGGGAACCCATCTTTGAATATCCATTCGTTAGATGACAAGAAGGCAAGGACTGGCCAACTGACGCGGTTAATAGAGTTACGTAGAAGCGGTTCGATAGGTGACGTAATCACGTATCTAAGCGAAACAGGTTTTCCTCCCCCGCCAGAAGCCGTTGTTACTGTCGAGAATCGGCTGAGGACGGCTTCTGAAGAGGAAATTAAGGAGTCGAGAACGTTGAGTGAAGCAAGGAGCCTTCGCGCTTGTCCATATACAGAACTTATTGCCCTCGCTGATTACATTGACGAGAGAACGCCATTTCATACAAAACATGGTGTGAAAGGTGCTGAATTTGAAAATGTTCTGGTTGTGTTTGGTCGGGGTTGGAACCACTATAACTGGAATGATTTTTTAGAGTGGGAAAAAAACGGTATTCCTTCCGGAAAAGTCCAGGCTTACGAACGAAATCGCAACCTGTTTTATGTGGCTTGCTCACGACCAAAAACCAACCTTGCCCTACTTTTTACGCAAGAGTTGTCTGTAGATGCCTTGCAACAATTGGGGGAATGGTTTGGGACAAGTAATGTAAAGTCATTGGATGGAATTTGAGAATGAATCTTAAGAATAAAAACCGACCAGGATATAAGAAAACGAAAGTCGGATGGATTCCGGAAGATTGGGAGTGTGTATTTTTAGGTGAAGTTACTCAAAAGATTAGTGATGGAATACATACAACTCCAAAATATGTTGAAGATTCTCAATATTATTTTGTTAATGGAAACAACCTTGTTAATGAACAAATATGTATTTTTAAAGAGACAAAATGTGTTTCTAAAGAAGAATATATAAAGTATAAAAAGGATCTTGATGATGATACTTTATTGATGTCAATAAATGGGACTATTGGCAGTGTGGCTTACTATAGAGGAGAAACTGTAGTTTTAGGGAAAAGTGCTGCATACATTAAATGTAGAAATACTTTAAACAAGCACTACACACTTAATTTATTAAAGTCAAAGAAGGCTAATAATTTTTATAGGGGGGAATGGACCGGTTCGACAATTAAGAATCTTTCTTTAGCTTCTCTTAAAGCATTCCCGATCCCTCTTCCCCCACTCCCAGAACAGGAAGCGATTGCGGAGGTGCTGGAATGTTGGGATGATGCGATTCGGAATTATGAAAAGAAGATTGAAAAGAAAAAGAATATAAAGAAGGGATTGATGCAGAGGCTGCTTTCCGGGATGCAGCGGTTACCAGGCTTCAAACCACGGAATAGCACGGAAAGGCACGGAAATAAGAGTGATGGAATTCCGGAGGGGTGGAAGGAAGTTCAGTTGGGGCAGTTTGCGGAATTTGCTGGAGGATATGGGTTTCCTGAAGAATTACAAGGTAAAGAATTTGGAGAGATCCCATTTATTAAAGTGAGTGATATGAACTTAGCGGGAAATGAAAAGTACATTTCTAGGGCGAACAATTATGTTCCAATGAAAACAGTAATAAGCAAACGTTGGAAACCTCTTCCCAAGGACAGTGTTGTATTCGCAAAGGTAGGAGCAGCTTTATTGCTAAATCGGAGAAGAATATTAACCAAGAAAACATTGATAGATAATAATATGATGGGTGCAATTCCCAAAAAAATAAATCCATATTTCTTATATTTAATTTTGCTTAGATATGATTTTGCAAGATTAGTTCAAGTTGGAGCTCTTCCGTCTGTTAATCAATCAGATCTTAAGTCAATTAAACTAAGCCTTCCTTCGCTACTAGAGCAACGGGAAATATCAAATGTGTGCTTTGAATCAGAGAATGAGATAAATATTCTAGAACAAAAGTTAACTATACTAAAAAATCAAAAAAAATATTTGCTAAACAACCTTGTCACAGGAACAATTCGCTTACCCCAATTCAGACCACGGAATTACACGGAATAGCACAGAAAGGAAATGTTGTTTTGAGTCAGAATGTATTTGAAATTTGGAAAGATAATTCTGAGTATGTTCCTTTTGCTGTTCGGAGAGATAACTGGCCGGATTACTGCTATACCGTTGTTGTTAAAATAGAAATAAAGAAATATCCATATGGGAATGCATATGGTTTTCCTGTGAGAAATGGAAAATATACTGATCACTATGAGTATGACAAGAAATGGAGAGAGCATCGTATTATTCCATGTGCCGGCTGTTATCAGTGGTCTAAAGTGGATGTTGAAATTGACAAAAAACTATTGGATGATTTTGAAAAAATGAAAAAAACTAAGGATACAAATACAGATGATTGATAATTTACGAAGTGTTAATAGCGTTCCCCGCCGCCCTTTCTCTTATTCCGTGCAATTCCGTGTACTTCCGTGGTTGGAGGGATAATATGAGCAAACTGATATACAAAAAAGAAAGTTATAAAATCCGCGGAGCGGCATTCGAAGTATACAAGGAAATGGGAAGCGGATTTGTTGAACCTGTTTATCAGGAATGCATGGAAAAGGAACTTGCACGGTCAGAAGTTCCATTTAAATCTCAAGTGGGATTAGTGCTCTCTTATAAAGGGGAAAAGCTTGAGCATACATATAAACCTGACCTTATCTGTTTTAATAAAATTGTTGTTGAATTAAAGGCTGTGTCGGAATTATTACCTGAGCATGAAGCTCAGTTAATGAATTACTTAAGTGCGACTAATATGAAACTTGGTTTTTTGGTTAATTTCGGAAGCCACCCATCTGTTCAGATAGAAAGAAGAGCCTTATGAAAAATTATTCGATTCCTATAAAATTCCGTGCCCTTTCGTGCTATTCCGTGGTTTGGAGTATGTAAATGAATTACGAATACGGTCAGCCCGACCTGCCCGACTTTGATGAGGCATCTGTTTCTCAGATCCCTGCCCTGCTTGAGCTTATCAATTTAGGGTATACCTATCTTCCCCGCACTGAAGTTGCTGAGATGCGGGAGAACACATCACAATATATACTCCGTGATATTGCTTTCGATGCTCTGCGTAATATAAATGGAGATAATATCTCGGATAAGAGCATCCGTGATGCGGTTTATGATATAGAGCAGGTTGAGATGGGGAAGGGGGTTGTGAGTGCTTCAGAAGAGGTCTATTCTTTGTTTGTGGCAGGCCGTGCAGTTTCAGAACTGGTTAATGGCAGGCGGGTATCACCCCAGATGAAGTTCATTGATTTCAAGGAACCAAAGGATAATCAGTATCATGTGTGTGCAGAATATGAACTGTCTGAAGGGCACCACAGACGGCCGGATATCGTTGTGTTTGTGAACGGGTTCCCATTTGCTGTTATTGAAAATAAGAAAGAGTCGGTCAATATAAATGAAGCTGTTGTCCAGATGGTCCGCAATCAGAAAAGTGATGAGGCACCCCGGTTTTTCCTGTTTCCGCAGATCCTGATTGCAGCAAATATACGGGAGCTTAAGTATGCTACCATGCTTTCACAGCCCCGTTTTTATGCACAATGGAAAGAGAAAGATGCTGATCAGGAAACTTTTGATGCTGAAGTATCAAAGATAATAAATAAGCCTGTACAAGAGGATATTGTTGATCAGATATGTAAAGACTTGAAACGCAGGGATTATACCCAGGTTCTTGACCGGTCTGTGACAGATCAGGACAGGGGACTATACAATCTGCTCCGGCCGGAGCGTTTGCTGGACCTTACCCGCAATTTTATCCTGTATGACAGCGGTATTAAGAAGATCGCCCGCTATCCGCAGTATTTTGCCATTAAAAAGGCATTAAAAAGACTGAAGAAAACTGATAAAACAGGGAAACGGCAGGGAGGACTTATCTGGCATACACAGGGAACAGGCAAAAGCCTGACAATGGTTATGCTTGTAAAATGTCTGATCGATGATACTGACATTCCTCTTCCCAGAGTAATAATAGTTACTGACCGTCGTGACTTAGATAAACAGATCAGTGATACGTTTGCAGCTTGTAATATTAAAAAGGATGTAAAAAGGACGAGAAGTGCAAGAGAGCTTCTGAAGCTGATCAGGGAGAAAGACCAGCGTGTTATTACATCCCTTATACACAAATTTGAAGCATCAAAAGCAATGAGGGATTTTGTAGATGATGATCCGAATGTTTTTATACTGATCGATGAAGCACACCGCTCCCAGGCAGGAAAAGCAAATCTGGAGCTCAATCTGGTCCTTCCCAAAGCATGTCAGATCGGGTTTACAGGAACACCGCTTATGAAACGGGAGAAAACAAGTGAACGGAAATTCGGGGGCATGATCGATGCATATACCATTTCCGAAGCTGAGGCGGACGGGATAGTCCTGCCCCTTATTTATCAGCCGCGGTTCGTGGAACAACAGGTTCAGCAGGCGCTCCTGGATCGCTTTTATGATCAGATTACAAAAGACTTGACAGAAGGTCAGAAGCGTGATTTGCAGAACAAGTTTAATTCGTCCAAAATAGTTGAGGAAACATCTCAACGGATCGAAACTATTGCTCTTGATATTATAGAGCATTATGAGAAGTTTATTGATACCGGGCTCAAAGCTCAGATAGTTGCTCCTTCCAAATATGCAGCAGTTATGTTCCAGAAAGCATTTGACCTGCAGGAAAAAGTACAGGTAGAAGTGATTATTTCAGACACAACAGATAAGGAAGAGGATGATAAACTGCCTGAACATAAGAAAATCGTGGCTGAATGGCTGAAACAGGAAAAACACAATTACGGAGCTTCTTTGGAGACCAGGGAAAAGAACCTGATCAAGGATTTCAAGGAGAATCCTGAAGGAGTTCGTATTCTGATAGTTGTGGATAAGCTCCTTACCGGATTTGATGCTCCGAGAAATACATTTCTCTACCTTGCAAAGCAGCTTAAGGATCATAACCTGCTTCAGGCTATTGCACGGGTGAACCGGCTTTTTGAAGGGGATGAAGGAAAAGAAGCCAAGGTAAACGGGCTTATCATTGACTATTCAAAGAATGCGAAAAATTTATATGATGCAATGGAGCTTTTCTCAAACTATGATCCTGATGATGTTGAACGTGCGCTTCTGAATACTGACGAAAAGATCAATGAGCTGGAAACAGTGTACCAGGATCTCCACGGAATGTTCAACTCAGTCAGGAATAAGGAGGATACAGAATCATATATCAGAATACTGACTGAAGATGTTGAAAAACGGGAAGAGTTTTATGAACTGGTCAACAGTTTCGTAAAGCAGTTTTCAACGTGTATGATGCTCCATGATTTTACAGGTAAGATTGATGAAGATAAACTGCGCAGGTTTCAAAATGATCTTAAACGGTTTGTCGAATTGAAGAAGATCCAAAAAGCAAAAGAAGCTGATTCTGTGGATTTTTCAAAATATGAAAACCAAATCCGCCGTATTCTTGATAAGTATGTAGAGGCTGACTATGTGCAGCAATTATCAAAACCATTGCAGATCCAGGAATCGGGAGAGTTTAATGAATATATTGAAAACCTGAAACATGGTTTGTCAGATAAGTCAAAAGCAGAAGCAATCACTGCACAGACCGAAAAAACTATCAGAGAGAATTATGACCGTGACCCTGAATTCTATCAGAGGTTCAGTGACAAAGTGAAACATTTGATTGAAGAGATACGGAGAGCAAAAGAAGAAGACCTGAAAGTCCTGCTGGATAGAGCGCATGAATATCAGGGGCAGGTTAGCACATATGAAGCGAGTGATATTCCAGAGCAGATCCGTGAGAATAAACAATTCCATCCCTATTTCAGAAGCATGAAATCAACACTTGAACATCATTCAGTGCCCGAAGATAAACTGAGTGAGATTGTAAAGGCGGTTCATAAACTGATTGATAAACATAAAATAGTTGATTGGCATCGTAACATTGAGATCGAGCGTCAGGTTCGGATGGAGCTGGAGGATTACCTGTTTGACACAGTTAAAGGGGAATATGAGATACTTTTGACTGTTGATGAGATAGACGGGATAATTACACTTGCATGGAATCTGGCAGTGGAAAACAGAAATTTACCATGAAGGACATGAAGGACATGAAGGGCTTGAAGGGTAAAAAAACAAAAAAGAGATCGGCTGGTTCTTGGTTTTTAAATTTTCTCCATATTTTTCATGGTAGAAAGGTTTTTTCAGGACAATGAATCGTAAATTCAGATACAAGAATGTTTCGTTTGATTACAATTTATTGCTTGAGGATCGGAAAACTATCTCAGCAACTGTTTTTCCGAATCAGGATTTGATGGTTAAAGCACCTGTAATTGCTGATGATAAACGTATTGAAGATTTCCTTAAGAGAAAATTCCGTTGGATACTCAAACAGAAGCGGTATTTTGCTCAGTTTAAAAATCAACCTGAAAAACAGTATATAAGCGGTGAGTCTTTTCGTTACAGGGGACGTTCATACAAACTACTTGTTCGTGATAATGGCCAGGACGAAAGGTTATCCCTATACCACGGAACCCTTGTGGCATATACGAAAAAACCGAAAAATAACAAAAGAGTTAAAAATCTGGTTGATGCATGGTATAATGAAAAAGCCCATATAGTATTTGCAGAGCGGTTATCCGAATGCGTAAAGAGATTTGATTATAACAAAGAACCTGGTTTAATAACTAGAAAAATGACAAAGCGGTGGGGAAGTTATTCTCATAAAAAAAACAGGGTGATTCTGAATGTGGATCTTATCAAAGCATCAAAAAGGTTTATTGATTATGTAATTATCCACGAGCTCTGTCATGTAAAACATAAAAAACATAACCGTGCATTCTATGACCTGCTTGAATCCAAACTTCCAAAATGGGAAAAACTGAAAACAGAGCTTGAGTTAAGTCTTTTAAGTTAATTGAAGGGGGAGAAATGGAAAATCAAAGAAGATTTTATAAAATAGAAAGAGATACAATAATTAAACCCGGGTTTAAACATGTTGGTGTTTATGATTCTCAATCTGGGTGGGTTTTAGACCTTCAAAATAACAATAGTAGGATCGAACTTAGAACAGTTTCATTTGAAGAGTTTGCACAAAACCGGGATGTTTCATATTCTAAAACAATTCACCCATTGAATGATGATGAGACTGTATTGCAGCGATGGAATGCAGTTGCAAATGAATACAACGCTGGAAAGCTTAAAGATATTAATTATTTTGCACCGGGGACTTCGGGTATTATTACTGATGCAAATGGGCTTAACTGCGAAAATCTTGCTGAATATGTTTTAACTGGCCATAAGGATAATCCTCAGGGAACATTTTTTAGGATTATTGGAGCTGTTATTGCAAGTATGGGAATTACTGCAATTTTACTTGTAAGTAAAAAATAACAAACAGGATATGGGTTTTAAATCGTGATCTTTAGTTGAAGTAAGGGTAAAGATGGAGTTAATTAAATTTAAAATTCCGAAATCAAAATTTAATAAATTATCTAAAGAGGAACAAGTCTTATTTGTTCAGTTTGGTTGTTTGCATGATGAAATTATGATTTCTCAAAAATGTTTTATGGCAACTATCGAAACTATAAAACGATGTTCTACTGAAGTTGAGAAGTCTGGCCAGACAATTCAGCTCCTTTTTTTTGCTAAGCTCCTTGCTGAAAAACTGCATGGGGGCTGGGAGATGATGCAAAGGTGTTATTTTGGGAGTAAGCTATCTAAAAAGTTTGATAAATTACTTAATGAATTTACCAAAAAAGATTTAAAAGAAATAAAGACGTATTTTAATAAAAAAAAGAATTTAATCTCAAGTATTAGAAATGCATTTTGTTCTCATTCTGGAACAAATGAAGCGCAAGCAAGTGTAAAAAAAATAGGAGAAAGGGCATATTTTTATATTAATAAAAAAAGTGGCAACTGTTTATTCCAAATAGGCGATGACCTAATTAATGCTGAGATGTTATCACTAACCGGTGCCTCTGATTTATCAGGTGCGATTGATAAATTATTTGATGACTTGTCTAAGTTAACGAATCATTTCAGTAATTTCACTGCTGAATGTTTATATCAAATATCAGAAAAGATGGATATTAAATATAAAGATATAGAAATCCAGAATGTTAGCAAGAAAAGTGAATTAAATATTCCATATTTTATCGAACCCGATTGAAAAAATCATAAGGTAAAATATAAATGGAAAAATTCCAAAAAGAGTTCGCTCAGGACATGGCAGAATTCATTAATGAATATAGGGAATTTTTCAATTCAAATGATGACGTAGACCCTCCTTCAGGATTTATCCTAAAAGATGAGGCGAAGACGTCAGTATTTATTTTTAATTGTTTATGGATAATATTTGGTTATGATTTTGTCGATAACATAATCCCTCAGCAACAGAGGCATGGGGTTATAGATTATTGTTTGACCAATAATTATAACGAACAGAAAATAATTGTTGAAGTTAAAAAGTTTAATTTAAAATTAAGAAAAAATCATATTGATAAATATTTAAAAAAACCAAAAGGAAAATTGAGAATCGGGCTTCTTACAAATTATCAGCAATGGCAAATTTATATTTATTCTTACCCTTTAGCTAATGATGTTTTTTTAATATATGATTGTGAAATTAATGAGCTGAAGGATTTTGAAAACCTTTATAATATAATTAATGAAAAACAAGCTTATAAAGGATTCAAGAAACTTAAAAGAATGATTTTAGAATCTCCCGAAATAGCGATTAAATTTATTAAGAAAAAAACGAATATCGAAAAAATTGCGAAAGGAATTAGAAAACATTTATATAGAGATTCTAATGTATCGAGTGTTCCTCAGAATAAAACATTAAAAAAGGTTTTTAATAAGGTACTTGAGGGCGAAAAATGGGAAGGGCGGTATGAAGGCATCACTTATTTTGAGATATTATCAAGTATAACTAGCAAAGAATGCATGACTATTTTATCAGAAGAATACCAGAGCCTTTTTGGATTAAGTTTTAGAAAAACGATTTTCCCTAAGAAAATTAGAAAATACATAAAGGATATGAAAGAATAGGAGAAAAGATCTTGATTAAAATTTCCGATGAAATTCAGAAAGAATTAGTAAATGATTTTAAACCTTTAATAAAATATTATGCTTGCAATTCTCCCTTCGGGATGGATAGTTATCGTAACCATTTTAAAACAATTAAAATGAGGAAGGCTCTTTCGAATGCTCATGAAATAGATGTAAGATATCTTAAACAGGTTCATGCAACATTGGAAACATGGGGGCTTAAGAATAGGGGGGCAATTATAATAAATGGAGACAAATTTATTAATAAATTTACTAAAAATAAAATATCACATATTTTAGATAAGTTTTGGAATGATAAATTGGAAAAGTATCAAGAAGAAGATGAAATCAATATTATTATAGATGAATTAGCTGAGGTAGTATATGATAAATTCCCAATTATGGAAAATCGTAATGGGGGCAAATCCAAATCTCAATTGGTTGGGGGAAGTAAATTTCTTCACCACCTATTGCCAGATTTAGTCCCTCCAATGGATAGATATTATACAATGCAATACTTTTACGGAAATACGAACACTAGTAAGAATAAATTTATGGAGGTATTTAAAGCTATCTGGGAAATTAGTGTGGCTTTGAATAAAAGATATAAACTCGGAAAATATTTATTTAACGATTTCAGGATAAAATATATTTCAGTCTATTATGAAAGACCGAAATATAAATTTAAACCAATATCAATTTCAGTTCCAAAATTAATTGATGATATAATTATTTCCCATAGGATGAAAAATGGAAAAAATAAGAAAAGCCTTTAACCAAACATGCAACGATTATAGTAATTTGTTTAAAACACATTACTCCAAAGCATCTGGCGGTGGTCTTAATGAAGCAACACAGACTCATTGCTTTTGTAAAAACCTTGTTAAAATATTAAACAAAGGAATAAAAGAAGAGCTGTAAGCAAGTGTCAGCATGGAATTCCCCGTAAATAAAAAAGGAGGAGAGGGACATCCTCCTTCGCTGAAGCTTCGGCGCGACAGAGTTCATAAGATAATAAGTTAAGGAAAGATTTAATGGGAAAGGATATTATATTTTTTCTTATTCCAGTGATAGGTGACTAGTGACGGGGCGTGGGTAACACCGCGGTCTGAAGACCGCAGACTACCGGAAGAGGGCAGACACACGGGTCTGCCCCTACAAACATCGGGCAGACACACGGGTCTGCCCCTACAAACATCGGGCAGGCGCGAGACCTGCCCCTACAAACATCGGGCAGACACACGGGTCTGCCCCTACAAACATCGGGCAGGCGCGAGACCTGCCCCTACAAAAAAGGCGGACGCGACGGAGCACGTCCCTCCATTGGGCGTATATCCCTTCGACTTTACTCAGGATTTTCAACAATACGCCCCTATAGTGAAGCCAGCGCTTCCTCAACAGCTTTAGCTGTCATCTCAATATCCTCATCTGTATGGCGCCAGCATATGTAGCCGTGGTGGAAGGGCTGGAGGAACACACCTCTTCTGATAAGCTGGGTGTAGAATTCTTTCCTCCTGGCTTTGTATAGTTTTTCCTCATCCTTTTTAAAGGTTATGAAGAACATGGGGGGAATGCCGGACAGCTCAGCATGTATATCCGGATAGGAAGATATGGCAGTCCGGATCCCGGCCAGAAGCTTTTCTCCCTTTGCCCAGATGTCCTGAAGCACATTTTCCCGTTTAAGGATCTCGATCGTTTTAAGAGCTGCAACATACGAAGTGCTGTTGGGGAAGAATGTGGAGGAGATAAAAACGTTCTTTTCTCCCTCCTTCATAATATCCTTTTTCCCTGTGACCGCGCTTATGGAGTATCCGTTCGCCATTGCCTTTCCGAGCGCGGTCAGATCGGGAGTCACGCCATAGTATTCCTGTGCCCCGCCCATGCTTATGCGGAACCCGGTCCTTACTTCGTCATAAATCAGCACAGCTCCGTATTTATCAGCCAGATCCCGCACCCCCTGAAGGAACCCGGGCCCGGGCTCTTCCATTTTGTGGGCAAGGGGATGGCCGAAAGGGGTGATGATAATCGCTGCAGTCTCATCCCCGTGCTCCTTCATCAGGGTCTCAAGCCCGTCCAGGTCGTTGTAATGGAACTCATGCACATCTTCATACAGCTTTTCAGGAATGCCTCCCTTTACCTCTACACACCAGTCATGCCATCCGTGGTATCCGCACCTCATCACCTTTGTCCGGCCTGTGAAGCTTCTGGCCAGCCGGATTGCGCAGGTTGTGGCGTCCGAACCGGTCTTTACGAACACGGTCATTTCAGAGCAGGGGATAAGCTCAGCCATTATCTCTGCAAGCTCGTTCTGAAACGGCTGAGTCAATGAGAAGCAGAATCCATTGTCCCGAATCTGCCGTATCACAGCCTCATCAACCTCCTCCTCCCTGTATCCGAGGATAACAGGCCCGTATGCGCACAGATAGTCTATATATTCATTGCCGTCAGCGTCTGTAATGCGTCCGCCTTTTCCGGACTCCACAAATATCGGGAATTCTCCCTCAACAAAGTTGTAGGGACGGCGGATGCCCAAAACACCGCCGGGTACGAGGGCCCGGGCTTGCTGGAACAAGGAGAGGCTGTTTTTTAAATTTAACTGATTAGCATTGGACATAAATGATTCCTTTGTTTAAAAAATGTTCCAGCAAGCCCGGGAAATCCCAAATCCCAATAACGCAAGTTCCAAATAAATCACAAATATCAAATTCCAAAATTCAAAACGAAAGAACAGGAAAAGCCGCGGTCTTCCCGAGACAAGCCCGGGATCTTCGAGAAGACCGCAGACTACCATAGTCTGGCGGACGCGACGGAGCGCGTCCCTCCAGTCACTCGATACCGACAAAAACAAGCAATGCGCAAGCTTCCCGAGGGAATACTCGGGACCAGCAAAGCTGGAAAGCGTGCGGCTACCTTTTACCAGGGCGATCCAGCGGATCGCCCCTACATATATCACTGCCGGCAAAGCCGGCCTGCCTGTGACCTTAGACCTGCGACCTTTGACTGAGAGCATATTCTATACGCTCTCCACACACGACGCTATCCCCATTCCTCCGCCTATACACATGGTGGCCAGGCCTTTTTTCGCGTTCCGTTTTTTCATTTCGTATAAAAGCGTTACCAGTATCCGCGCTCCGCTTGCACCGATCGGATGGCCGAGCGCTACAGCGCCTCCGTTTACATTGACGATATCAGGATCCCATTTGAGCTCCCGTTCCACCGCGACCATCTGGACAGCAAATGCCTCGTTTGCCTCGATCAGTTCAAGATCGTCTATGGCCCAGTCTGCCTTTTTCAGCGCTTTACGCGTGGCCTCGATCAGGCCGAGGCCCATGAGAGCAGGGGACAGCCCGTGCCATGCATACGATACGAGACGGGCAACGGGGTTCAGGCCGAGTTTTTTCGCTGTATCCGCCCCGGCAATGACAAGCGCTGCTGCGCCGTCATTTATGCCGGATGAATTGCCTGCAGTTACTGTGCCGTCTTCCTTAAACGCCGGTTTAAGCGGGGCCAGGGAGTCGACTGTGACACCTTGTCTGGGGAATTCGTCCTCTTTGAATTCAATTGGATCGCCTTTTCTCTGAGGGACCTCAACAGGGATGGTCTCGTCATTGAATCGGCCCTCAATCATAGCTTTTTCCGTTTTCTGCTGTGAACGGGCAGCGAATTCATCCTGCTCTTTTCTGGAGATGTTGTATTTCTCAGCGATATTTTCCGCGGTTATACCCATGTGGTAATTGTTGAAGATATCCCATACACCGTCGTGGACCATGCTGTCCACAAGCTCGCCGTTTCCCATTCTGTACCCTGAACGGGCTTTAGGAAGGAGATACGGGGCCCGTGTCATATTCTCAGTGCCTCCCCCTATCACCAGGCCGGCATCCCCGCACATTATGCTCTGGGCGGCCAGAGCAACGGTGCGCATGCCTGAACCGCACACCATGTTCACGGTCATGGAGGTCTTTTCCTCAGGAATTCCGGATGCAATCGCAGCCTGGCGCGCGACATTCTGTCCCAGGCCTGCTGAAAGCACATTGCCGAGGAATACTTCATCGACCTCAGCACCGTCAATCCCGCTGCGGTTCAGAAGCTCGCGGATGCATATCTCTCCCAAACGGACCGCGTCCACGTCCGAAAGCGATCCCTGAAATTTCCCGATCGGTGTTCTGATCCCGTCACAGATATAGATTTCTTTCATAATATTTTCCCGGAAAAGAGAACCACAAAGACACAAAGACACTAAGTAAAGGATATGTTAAAAGAAAAGAAAAGAGAACCACAAAGACACAAAGACACTAAGTAAAGGATATGTTAAAAGAAAAGAAAAAAGAACAATGAAGACAGTTAAGAGTTACAAGTTACAAGTTAAAAGTAAAATAATAAAAACAAAAAAGGGAAAGCGACCTTAAAAGGTCGCATTACGTCAATAAAAGAATGGTCTAAAGACCATTCACTACCCTTTTTCAATGAGTTTACGTAAAATAAACGTTGCCACATGTTCTGCGTATGTTCCGCGTCCGAAACCGGCATCATATCCCAGTTCCACTGCGAGCTTGTTCGTGATCTTCGGGCCTCCTATAACAGTGATCATCTTTCCGTAGAGGTCCTCCTGTTTCATGATCTCTATGAATTCAGTAAGGTTGGTGATGTGGACGTCATTCTTTGTCACTATCTGCGATATGAGCACAGCGTCTGCATTCAGTTTCTGTGCCTGCTGTAGAAGCTCTTTGTTCTCAACCTGTGCACCGAGATTATGCGCCTGTATCATTGGATACCGTTCAAGCCCGAAGTGGTGATTGTACCCTTTCATGTTCATGATCCCGTCTATGCCCACTGTATGTGCATCGGATCCTGTACAGGCCCCCACTACCGTGATCCTGCGGGCGATGCTTTTCTTGATTTCTTCGTTGATCTCATCGAAGCTCATGAATTCCGGCTCCTTTTCAGCCTCTATAAGATCGGTGTCCATGGCCATGGATGTTTTTCCGTATGCTATAAAGAATGTCATGTCGTTGGAAAGCGGCTGTGCGGATACTATCTCGCACGAGTCGCATCCGAGATGAAGGACGAGCATGCGTGCAGTTTCCTCGGCTTTCGGGGACAGTTGCATGGGAAGGGTGAATGAGAGCTGCACTGCTCCGTCATCCGTAGTGTCTCCGTACGGTTTAACCAGCATAAAAAGTCCCTTTCAAAAAATCGAAGAAGCTTACAGGGCCGGGAGTATAGGAGTAATCAGTAATTAGTAAGCAGTTAAAAGAACAGGAAAGAAAGAACAAGATGCGCAGGCTTCCCGAGGGAATACTCGGGACCAGCAAAGCTGGAAAGCGTGCGGCTACCTTCCCTTCGGGAAGAACTTTTTTTCCACTCGCCGGTCGGCTCGCAATGACACTGCTTGTTTGCCTTTGACCTTCGACCAGGGCGATCCAGCGGATCGCCCCTACATACTAATTACTACTTACTACTTACTTCTTCTTAATTACTAATTACTACTTACTACTAACTTCATTACCCACTCCCAGTTCCTGTTCAAGAAAATCAATGGCCGGATTCCAGTAATCGGCCGATTTTTCAGCCACGCCTTCATATCCTTTGCCCCCGTGACTGTCGCGGCTCACATCAGCAAACAGCCCCTGTTCAATTGCCCCGAACAGTCCTTCCTTTTTGACCGTTTCCAGAAGGTCTACTGTATCACCAAGCACTGTGGCAGCGCGTGCAGCCATAATACCATCGGGCTTGAACTCGATTTCATCATAGAATGATTCAAGAGCGTTCATCACGTACAGTCCGTTCTGAATAGCCAGATACCGGTCATGGAAATACGGTGTATGTATTCCCTCTGTCAGCATTCCCAGAAGATGGATCGACTGATGCGATATTTTGGACACGATATTGAACATGGTGTTCATAACATACCCTTTGAATATATCACCCGTCATATGCTTTGTAGGAGGCATATATTTCAGGGGACATTCAGGAAATATGTCGCGTGCCATCTGGGCCTGAGCCAGCTCGTACAGGAAAACATTCTCTATTGAAGGGTCCATTTCAAACGCATGGCCGAGCCCGAGCTGGTCAGGCCTGAGGCCTGCATCAAGCCCGAAACGTTCGTTTATGAACTGGGAAGCAAAAACAGTATGGGCTTTCGTATATGCGTCTGCCGTGGTCAGGTAATTGTCCTCGCCCGTGTTTATTATTACATCGGCGTATGCGTTTATCATGCGTGAAAAGTGCTGGTCAATGAATGTACGGTGCATGTTGATATCACGGAACAGTATGCCGTACATGGAATCGTTCAGCATCATATCCAGCCGTTCAAACGCTCCCATGACCGCTATTTCAGGCATACACAGGCCCGAGCAGTAATTGACGAGCCGGATGTATCGCTGTATATTTTCAGAAGTTTCATCCAGGGCTTTGCGCATGATCCTGAAATTTTCCTGGGTGGCATACGTTCCGCCGAATCCCTCGGTTGTCGCGCCGTAGGGCACATAATCGATAAGGCTCTGGGCAGTGCTCCGGATCACTGCAATAACATCAGCTCCTTCCTCTGCGGCAGCGCATGCCTGTGTAACGTCTTCATAAATATTCCCTGTAGCCACGATCACGTAGAGGAGAGGGGATTTCTCATTCCCTTTGAATTCCTCTATTTTTGCGGCGCGGAAAGCCGCCTTTTCCTTTATTGATGCGCATGCCTGACGGATCAGCGTTTCAGCTTTGCTTTTAATCTCCTCCTGGCTGCGCAGGGGAGTGTCTGTTATATCAAACCCGTCGGCTATACGGGGATTCAGCTCTTCAGGTTCCGTTCCTGTTTCACAAAGCGCGTTAACGTAATAGCGGGAAGCTCCTTCATTGATCCGGTCTCCCAGCATATCAACGATCAGATTCGGGACAGGCACGCCGCTGTCCGCCACACCGTCTGCGCCGAGAAGCCGAAGGGCTGTCCGTTCAACAGTGACCGTGGTGTGTTTCGCGATCATTTCCTGAACAGGAGCGGTGATTTCCCGTGCGAGCGAACGCGCCCTGTCCACCTGTTTTTTTGAAATGGGGAGTTTTGTTGGCTTCGCCATAGTATTTATACCTTTTTCAGCAGTAAAAGAGTACAAAGGTGAAAGAGTAGAAGGGTAATGGAGTAATGGGAAAAAGTCCTTCCGGTTTCCAACACTCCGGGTTGTTTATTCCAGTATTCCGTGTTCATGATTTCTTCACCCGGGTCAGTTTTTTCGGTTCCATTGAATGGAGATTACCGCTCAGCATTTTTGCCACTCCGTTGAGAGGCTTGTACCGTTCGTCTTCGCATATGTTGCAGCCGCCGCAGTCTGAAAATACATTTTCAGGCTGAGTATATGTCGTGAGCACGCCTTCATAATTCCTCAATACATACTTGCGGTCCGACTGGGACAGAAGATAGCTGGGCCCCACCGGTATTTTCCCGCCGCCTCCGGGTGCGTCCACAACGAATGTGGGCACTGCCATGCCCGTTGTATGGCCTCTCAGGTTCTCAATGATCTCGATCCCTTTGGCAATGGATGTCCTGAAGTGGGATATGCCTCTGGTCAGATCGCACTGGTAGATATAATAGGGCTTGACACGTATCATCAGGAGTTTCTGTACAAGCTTTTTCATAATGAACGGACAGTCGTTCACGTCCCTGAGAAGCACGGACTGATTGCCCAGAGGAATGCCAGCATCAGCAAGCCGTCCGCATGCTTCTTTTGCTTCCGCTGTTATTTCCTGCGGATGGTTGAAATGGGTGTTGACATACAGGGGCTGGTATTTCCTGAGCATTGCAACAAGGTCATCCGTTATCCGCTGCGGCATAACAGCAGGTGTCCTTGTCCCGATCCGAATAATCTCCACGTGAGGGATCTCATGCAGTTTTCTGAGTATCGTCTCGAGCCTTTTCTCATCCATGGTGAACGGATCCCCGCCTGAAATGAGCACGTCCCTTACATATGTGTTCTGACGTATGTAGTCCATGCATTCGTCAATTCGTTCCTCTGACATATGTGCGTCTTTGTCGCCTACCATGCGTCTCCTGGTACAGTGGCGGCAGTACATGGAGCAGATATGGGTCACCAGGAAGAGGACCCGGTCCGGGTATCTGTGGGTAAGGCCGGGAACAGGGGAGTCGGCGTCTTCATGCAGGGGGTCTTCCCTGTCATCCGGTGCAGTATAAAGCTCCTGGGGACGGGGCACGGCCTGAAGCCGGATTACGTCGCGTTTGTAGTCGTGCTTCATAAGAGAGGCGTAGTAGGGCGTGATGCTCATCCTGAATGTTGTCAGGCTCTGTTCAATTCCCTTCTCCTCCTCTTTGTCAACCGTGATCACTTTCTTCAGAGTGGGTAGGTCGCGGATCGTATTTTTTATCTGCCATTTCCAGTCATTCCACTGTTCAGGGGATACATCTTTGTACAGGGGGATCCTTGTATAGTCGGATTTTAAAAACTTTTTCATTTTTATCGCCTTAAGTTATAGTTTATTCAGCAAGAGACTAAAAAAGTTTAAAGTTCAGGGTTCAGAGTTCAAAGTTTAAAGAAATATTTCTCGCTTCCGTTTGAAATAACAACAAAAGAAAATATCGAACAAGGATTAACGATTTAAGATTTAAGAAGTAAAAACAAAAGAACAGAAAAGAAAAAATTAACCGCGAAATACGCGAAAAAAAGGTTTAGGTTAAAAAGAACAAATAACACGCAGACTGAAGTCTGCGGCTACCTTCCCTCCGGGAAGAACATTTTGTCATTTTATACATAAAGTGTTTCATAAAGCTCTCTGAGGGGCCGGGATTCCCTGAGGATATTCAGGGCCTGTTCAGCATGGCCTTTCACATACCCGTTCCCTATGATCATATTCACGTCTTTTCCCACACCTTCCGCGCCAAGGGCCGCTTTTGTAAATGAAGTCGCCATGCTGAAGAAATACACGGTACCTCCCTCACGGCACATGAGAATTGAAGCCATTTCCGTGTCAGGGATATTAACGCAGTTAATTACCACATCAGCCATGCTGCCGCCTGTAATGTCCGAGACAGTCCGGAAGCACTCCGGGGCATTTTCAGCATCAACCTTGACTATTGCATCGCAGAGTCCCAGTTCCTCAAGCTTATCACATTTGGATGGCGTATGCCCAAAACCGATAATCCTGCCGCCGGCACCGGTTTTCTTTTTTGCCTCGTATGCGCAGAGCATGCCCGATTTTCCCGTTGCGCCGAGGATGACGACCGTGTCTCCCTCCTGAACAAGGCGTGCTGTCTGCGCCGGAGCTCCGCACACATCAAGGACTGCCAGAGCAAGGGTAGGGGGAAGGTCATCCGGCATTTTGGCATAAATGCCGCTTTCGAACAGAACAGCCCTGCCGTCAATAACCACCTGGTCAATATCGGGTTTGATCTCACGGATCTCGTTTATAACAAGAGGGGTCAGAGAGAGTGATACCAGGCTGACCAGATAATCTCCTTCCTGCAGGTTGCGGTCGCTGAGCTTTTCTCCGGTTTCAATGATCCTGCCCATGAACATTCCTCCGGACCCGGTAACAGGATTGTGGAGTTTTCCCCGTTCGGATACTATGCGGCATATGATCTCTCCGATCTTTTCTGTATTTCCTTCAGCCTCTTTCTTTATCTGGGTGAAGCTCGCGGAATCAACATTGAGCGTATCCACATCCAGAAGGATCTCATTGTCCCATATCGGGTCGAACGAGTTATCGACCTTCAAAGCAGGCTGAGGCAGGACGCCCTCAGGCTCTATAACCCGGTGCAGTCCGTATGGGCTTCCGTTGGTTTTTTGTGTTGCAGACATTTATTTATCCTTAATAGTATGCATTGCGTGTGCTGCTATATATAGTTGCGGGAACCGGAGACCGTAAACCGCTAACCGCAGACGGCTTAAAAAAGAATATCCAATTTCCAAGTTAAAAGAACAAACAACACGCAGACTAAAGTCTGCGGCTACCTTCCCGTAGGGAAGGACTTTTTCCCCTCGACACCCGCCACTCCAGCTTGCTTCGAGCGAAGTCGAGAGGCTCTGCTGGTCCCGAGTATTCCCTCGGGACGCCACTTTGCCCTCGGGCGAAAGCATTTCGCCCTAAACCTCCAACATCTCCCTGACATCGTCAGGAGAGGCGATTTCGCATCCCATTTCACGGGCTATGCGTGCTGCCCGTTCCACGAGCTGTCCGTTGCTGTCAGCCAGAACACCTTTCGAATAGTAAATATTGTCTTCAAGCCCCTGCCGAATGTGGCCGCCGGAGGCAAGAGCTCCGTACACCGACTGAAGCGATGCTCTTCCCCCGATGCCCATTACCGTGAACATGGAATCTTCAGGAAGTCTCTGCACAAAAAAGCCCAGAGCCTGGCTGTCATACCTGACTCCTCCGGGGACATTGAGCACTATGCCGAAATGCAGGGGAGGACTTACAAGCCCTTCTTTTATCATCAGTTTTGCAGTATCCACATGGGAAATATCGAAACATTCGAGCGTTGGCCTGATGCCTCGGGATTTCATCAGGGAGGCACCCTCCCTGATAAAGGGAAGGGTGTTTACAAAATAATCATCTCCGAAATTAACCGTGCCGCAGTCCAGGGACGCCATCTCCGGGTCAAGCTCAAGGGGCTGAAGCCGTTCTTCAGGAGTCATACCCACTGCTCCGCCTGTGCTCACTTCAATAACCATATTGCATTTTTTTCTGACCAGTTCGATAACCTGTCTGAATACTTCTTTATCCTGTGTGGGCCCGCCCTTTGTGTCGCGTACATGAAGATGGAGTATTGACGCTCCCCGTTCATAGGCATCGTATGCGGATTCCGCAATCTCCTCAGGCGACAGAGGCAGGTTCGGATTATCTTCCCGTGTGGTTTCCGCCCCGCACACGGCGCACGTTATGATGATTTTATACATTTTATTCCTTCCGTATTAATATTCCTATTTATTATATAATATGTATCGTTGTAAAGACTGCTCATGCTGGTACCCGGTCAAAGGTCGCAGGTCGCCCCGAGGGAATACTCGGGACCAGCAGAGCTGGAAAGTCTAAGGTAAAGTAAAATACAATTTCAATACCCGGCTTTGCCGGGGTATCCCACCATTCCATTATTCCATCCTTCCATTATTCCAACATTCCATTCTTCAAACTAATCCTGTCAATCCTGCCTACGGCCCCGCAGAGTACGCAGTACTGCTCGGGGTGATCCTGTCTAAAACTTTTCTTTGTCTGTTAAACCATCCTGTTAATCATGTGATCCTGTCTAAAACTTTTCTTTGTCTGTTAAACCATCCTGTCAATCCTGCCTACGGCCCCGCAGAGTACGCAGTACTGCTCGGGGTGATCCTGTCTCATTTTCAATATTGGCGAATATCGAGTCTTTCAGCGTTTTGAGAACAAGAAGCGTGTTCGAATCAATAATGCCCTTGATATTACCGAGCTTTTCAAGAAACGCTGTCTGGGCCTCGGTGTCTTTCACGCACACCGAAAGGAGATACGCATATTCTCCTGCAATGCAGTACACCTTCTGCACTTCGGAAAGCTTTGATAGCTGATGCCCGATCTCCATGGAGCTGACATTTTCATCCGCCTTGATAAACACAATAGTGGTAAGTCCGAGCCCAAGCGTTCTCGGATTAATTCTGGTTTCATATCCGGAAATAACTTCCTTCCTCTCAAGTTTCCGTATCCGTTCCAGCACAGCCGAAGGTGCAAGGCCTACTTTCCTTGAAATATCGGCATTCGATATGCGGGCATCGTTCATAAGGAGCTTTAGGATTTTCTTGTCAGTTTTGTCAAGCATGAATTTAGCTCGCCCCGACACCTGACGGGCCGGGGTCCTGGACTTCGTTCACTGAATGGAGTGTTGGAAAAATAAAAAAATCACCGCAGCCTTCGCTATCCCATTGTTCCATCATTCCGTCCTTAATTCCGGGGCGTACAAAAAACAGAATATAAAACAGCTAATAAATATAAAAGCAGAACAACCTACAATAAAATGATACAAAAGCAGAATAAAAGTCAAGTAAAAAACAATAAAAATAAATAAAATACAGAATAGTCCGGGGTTCGGAGTCCTTAGTCAGTAGTTGCACGAAGGAACAGAAGAGGTGAAAAAGGGATCACTCTGATACAAAGAAGACTCCCTGTGTCTGGGGGGGGGGAATGAGTCCCTGCGCAAGCGAAGCTTAATGCATAGGCGATTTTACAGACAGTGGTAGTCTGGGGTCTTTAGACCCCGGTTTTACGGGTTTAATAAAAAGCACAGTCTAAAGACTGTGCACTACCGTATTTTTTTTCTGCCCTTATATCACCTATTCTTCATATCACCTGCTGAACTGTTTACTTTTTACTGATTACTGGAAATGCCTTGACATAAAGAACCGCATTTGTATAATTTCACTTTTTCAAGGAAGTATCCTTTTGCCAAGGAAAGACCATATGGGCACCATCAGAGACACATTCAAAGACCCGGGCACGGAATTTCGCGGAGCCCCTTTCTGGGCGTGGAACGCCCGGCTTGAAAAGGGAGAGCTTCTCAGACAGGTCGAAGACATGAAGCAGCACGGCCTGGGCGGCTTTTTTATGCATTCACGGGTCGGTCTCGAGACGCCGTACATGCAGGAGGAGTTCCTTGACCTTATACAGGCAGTTGTTGAGAGGTCGGCTGAACTCGGCATGAAAGCGTATCTGTATGACGAGGACAGATGGCCGTCGGGATTTGCAGGGGGGGAGGTCCCGAAGGCGGGCAGGGGTGATGAATTCAGGAATAAATTCCTTGCCATGCAGAAAAAATCCGGTGCTGACGGAGAAGGGGCAGTGCTTGCCGAGCATGCAGTATCTGCTGACGAAAAGGGCAGGATCGCCGAAGACAGCGGTACAAAAGACATATATCTGTTTACGGAGCGGGTATGCGCTCCGTGCCGGTGGTTCAACGGGGATACGTATTCGGATAACATGAACCCCGAGTGCGTCAGAACATTCATTGAAGTAACATACGAGCGGTACAGGAAACGGGTCGGGGATCATTTCGGCGAAACAATTCCCGGAATATTCACGGATGAGCCCAATGTGCTTCTTCATCCAGGGGACCTTACGTCCGGAACAAGGATCCTTCCGTGGACTGCAGGGCTTCCCGCACGGTTTGAGAATGATTTCGGATACTCGATCATTGATAAGCTTCCGTACCTCTTTTTCGAAGGAGAGGGATCGAGAAAGATAAGGCACGATTACTGGAACACGGTTTCAAACCTGTTCGCGGAATCGTATACAAAACAGCTCGGTGAATGGTGCGGAAAGAACGGGATCGCCCTGACCGGGCACATGCTTTGTGAAGGGAGTATAGAGGAACAGATAAGACTATGCGGATCGATCATGCCCCACTACGAATATATGCAGTATCCAGGTATCGATATTCTGCGGGAAAAGATAACTGAAAACCTTACGGTCAAACAGTGTTCGAGCGTTATGCATCAGTTCGGGAGGAAACGCCTCCTTTCCGAACTGTACGGATGCTGCGGATGGGGTTTTACATTTGAGGGACAGAAATGGCTGGGCGACTGGCAGATGGCCCTGGGGGTGAATCTCAGGTGCCAGCACCTGACATGGTATACAATGAAAGGATCGGCAAAAAGGGATTATCCTCCGTGTTTCAATTATCAGCATCCCATGTGGGAACATTATCCGATTATCGAGGATTACTTTGCGCGGCTTTCCTATATCCTGTCTCAAGGGGAAGCGAAAATCGATGTACTCCTTATCCATCCTGTGCGGAGCGGATGGGCATATATGAGCGACTCCCCGCCGGAGGAAGTAAACAAAATTGAAAACGAGCTTAACAGGACCATGGATATTCTTCTCGGCGGTCATATCGATTTTGACTTCGGGGACGAAACCATTATGGCGCGCCACGGCAGTATAGCCGAAGATGGGAAATTTTCCGTAAACAAAGCTTCATACAGCACGGTGATCATACCCCCTTCGTATACACTTTCAAAAGATACATTGGACCTTCTCAGGGAGTTTGCGGACAGAGGAGGCAGGGTGATCGCCCTTGGACAGCTTCCGTATATGATCGACGGGGAGGACTCAGAAGAGCTTCAGCAGTTCTTTAAGCGGGAGGATGTTGCTGTATGCGCGAACAGCAAACGGGAGCTTCTCTTTGCACTGCGTCAGGGATATGAGCCGGATGTGCTGATCGTGAATGAAGACGGCAGGGATATAGAGCCTGTGATTTTCCAGATGCGGGAGATCGAAGACACGACATTCGTATTCATGGCGAACAGGGACAGAACTGCCGGCTATGCAGGCGTCCTTAAAGTAAAGGGCAGAGGGGGAGCAGAGGAATGGGACCTGAAAACAGGAGGCATAACTTCTGCCGGGTCCCTGGAGGAAGGGGAGTATGTGAGCATTCCTTTTGATATGCCTGCATCAGGATCGAAACTGTTCACCGTGTCGGATAAAACAGAACCTCTGTCCCCGTCCGATTCAGGCTCTACTCCTGACCGTGTTATACGGCTTAGCGATACATGGGAGCATAAGCGTGTCCATCCGAACGGTTTGCCGATAGACTTCTGCAGATACCGGATTGACGGGGGTGAATGGTCCGAACGGATGATGGTGCTCAGGGCGCACACGGAGATCATGAAAGAACTCGGGATCTTCAGGGACATAGAGTCCCGCTGGGTCTATCTTCTGGAATCCAAAGATGTTGACCGCAGGGTTGAAGTGCAGGCTGAATTCGAAGTACAGGATATCCCGGAAACCATATTCCTCGCGATGGAGGAGGCCCGGGAGGCACGGGTCATGATCAACGGCAGGGAGGTGCCCGCGTTTGACGGATGGTATATGGACAGGGCACTGTCAAAGACTGACATTTCCGGTCTGATCGAAAAAGGCATTAATACAGTTGATATTGCATGGGATTTCAGGGACGGGATGCAGATAGAGGAATTTTATATCCTCGGTGATTTCGGTGTTGATCAAGCGAGAAGAATAGTGGCGGAACCTTTGTCGCTTGATGGAGGCGACTGGTGTACGCAGGGATATCCCTTTTACAGCGGCGCAATGAAGTATGTCCGGAATACCGCACTTGAAAAAAAGGAGGAAACTTCATATATACTTCAGCTTAACGGGTATAAAGGAGTGACAGCTTGTGTGCGGATAAACGGAAAGGAGGCAGGTGACCTGTCGTGGCCCCCGTTTTCCCTGGATATAACCCCTTATATTCAGGATGGTGACAACAGTGTGGAAATAGAAATTATCGGCTCTCCCCGGAACCTTCTCGGCCCGAATCACAACACGGACAGGTATCCGGTATGGACAGGGCCGGGCCAGTTTGTAACAGAAGGGGATGATTTTACAGAGGAATATATGATCGTACCGCACGGTTTGAACAGACACGTAACAATTACCTTATATGTGTGTGCATAGAGAATCAGGATGCATATGAACAGAAAACTACTTCTGCTTTTGATCGTACTTGGCTTTTGCTGCGTGTTTCCTCTGGAAGCAAAAAAGCAGAGCGGCATAAAGCCCGGATCCCTTATAGAACAGCTCGGTCACAGGGACTGGCACGTGAGGAACCGGGCATACAGGATTCTGCGAAGTGATACGCGGCCTGAGACTGTCAGGCTTCTGGAGCAGGCGAAGAACAGCCCGGATGCGGAAATCCGGTACAGGGTGCGCACACTGCTGATCGTCAAGCGGTATTATCTTCCTGAAGGGAAAGAGCGTGAACTGATAGCTCTGGTTACAGCCTACCGGGATACTGATGAACTAAATACTGACAAACAAATATCGATTATCCACGCAATTATCTCGGAAGCCGGAGCTGACGCAGTTCCTTTGCTCCTTGTCATGCTGGGCAAGGCACCTCCTGAGCTGAAAAAGAGAATATCGGTCATTCTGCGGGACCGCAGCAAGGAATGGGGAGACAGGATACTTTCAGGTTTCAAAGAACTGCATCCTGATGATTTAAGGAGTCTCGGTGACTATCCTGCTTCAGTCTATCTGTACCTGAAAAAGTATGAAGGCTGCGAAAGATTTTTACATCATGCCGCGGCCTACCTTGGCTTTGAAGACTGTTTTCGTATATTCCGCAGCCTGATCAGGGCCCGTAGTACAGGCAGGTATACTCCTGTCATGTTTGACAGGATCATTGACGTATTGTTTGAAAAGTATACGGGTTTTTTCTATTCAGAAACGTTCTCTATAGAGAAAGCTGTGGAGTTGGGGAATACGATTATAGATATAGCACAGCAGATTAACAGCCCTGTATATAAAAAAACGCTTTATGTACTTGCTGAACTGGGTGAACGGAGTGCGTTACTAACATTGATCGGCCGGGAGTTCACGAAGCGGAACTATGAGGAAGTGAAGCGTATCTGTGCGAATATCCGTCCAGGGACGCCGGAAGCGCGGTATTACTGTTCCTATATCCGTCATATGATTTCTTCTGCTCCTGACAGGGAGGAAAAAATATCAGGACTTCTGAACATGTTCCCCCGGGATGAGGAGATTCATCTGAACACGGCTCTATTCCTCTCAAATCTTGGGAAGGACACGTATGCTGAGAATGAATTCAGAAAAGTCATTGATATTGAACCTGACGGCTCTTTTTATGACTTTAGGGCCTGTTTCCGGCTCGGAAGCGATTATTATATGCGCAGGGAATTCAGACAGGCTGAACGTTCTTTTACACATGCCTATGAAACAGGAGTAAAACTTCACAAGGAACTTGACAGGACAAAGCAGTATAAGATGCTTTTACGGATCGGACTGGATATAGAGGACGCCCGTTACTATGCTGAATTCTGCAAAGTGCAGATACTGATGGAAGAGAAGAAATTCGAGGCGGCGCTGAAGATCCTGGAGCCGCTTGATGTTAAGCTGAAATATGACAGGGAAATCGGTTTTAAGAACCTGGAATACGAGATCATTCTCGGCCGCCTGCTTATGCTTGCCGGCCGTGATAAGGAGAAAAACGAACGGGTAGGCAAGGCGTACGAATATTATGAAAAGCAGAAGGAGAAGTATAATATTGATAAAGGCAAAGCGCACTGGTTCAACAATATCGCGTGGTATCTCGTCCGTACAGGGTCAAAGCTGGACACCGCACTTGAATATTCAAAGAAGTCCCTCGAACTTGAGCCTGATACAGCTGTCTACCTTGACACACTGGCTGAATGCTATTACGCAAAGGGTGATACCGAAAAGGCGATCGAATTAATAGAACAGGCGATTGACAATCATGAATCGGACTCAACGCTCATATATTTCAACAAACAGCTGAAACGGTTTAAAAAGTTAAAGTGACGAGAGACTACTAGTTCATAATTCGGCATTCCTTGTTCGATACTCGCCGTCGCGACGGAGCTATGGTGTAGTCGGATTCAATATTCATTTTCTTCTTTTTCAAATCGCAAATCGGCAATCGTAAATCAAAAATCCTTTCTATATCCAACCCGTTTTTTCGGCAAGGAGCCCTGTATACTGCACGTAATTATCCCACGATATGTCGCTCGGTATCCCGTGATCGCATGAGGGTATAAATCCCCCGTCACTGATAACAGGACTGATGCGGTCGATCTCCCGCCTGATCGTGTCACCGCCTTTGGCAATGCACCTCTTGTCCACACTCCCTCTGAACGCCATTTTATTTCCGTATGTTTTCCTGAATTCATTGATATCATTTCCTGCAGCGACTTCGATCGGATCGCAGGCATTAATCCCCGCTTCGATCCAGATAGGAATGAGTTCGCCTATGTATCCGTCCGAATCCATTGCATACACCGGCACACCCGCCTCCCTGATCATACTTCCCCAGTGCCTGTACACAGGAAGAAGGAATTCGCGCGTCATGTCCGGCGATATCATTGAAAAGCCTTTATAAGCCATATCTTCTGATAGATGGATCTCATCAGGTACTACATATGAGAACAGCCTGCGCAGTATTTTTGATGCAAACCGCTCCCAGAACATTATCATGTCTTTCAGCAGTTCAGGATCATCATAAAAAAGCATACACAAACGTTCAAATCCGGTCCATTCCCTTACCTGCCAGAAAGGCCCGGGGAAGGAGACAGTGACAGGCCAGGTGCGGTTCTGCAGTTCCCTCCCGCGCTGTTCCGCATCAGAAGGAAAACGTGAAGGTTCATCAGGATCGTACCGTTCTTTCATGTTTTCCCAGTCATCCCGGTTTTCAACAGGGCACCGTATCCATCTCCGGGTGCAAAAATCAATTGCGTTTCGCAGGTATTCCACTGAAAAATCGTTTGAGATCTCACATATATTCCCTTTCCAGTCCTGCACGATCTGTGAATGTTCTTTTTTTTCTATGACTTTTTCTTCAAAACGGGGCATCATGCGGAAATCGACGGGAAACCCTCTGCCGTACCGAGGCCAGGGCAGGGTTCCTCCGGCCTTGCGGTACGCGTATTCCGGAATATTTTCAACATCACGGGGAAGCCCCTCACTGTACCACCGTTTTCTGGTAGATTCCCGTCCTCCTCCCGGTGAGAGAGGGATCCTATCGGGCCGGCCGAAAAGAAGTGTCTCAAGATACCGTTCGCGAAAGGTCATTTCCATTACAATTCTCCTCATACCGCAGTTTGCAGCCGCTTCCTGCTGCAGAACATCTATGAAAAAAACAAAAATAACTGTTGACAATAGACAAACCATGTTTACTATTTATATCATCAGTTCCTATATATAATTATGAGGCATAATTCAAAGATGTCAATAGTGAAAGCGACCTGAATTATGGACAAAACGACCACAGATAAAATGCCGATTTTCAGCAGTGAGCGTTTCAGAACGCCGTTTTCCGCTGAAAGGGCCCTGGGTTTATGGGTCGACAGGATAGGAAGGGCACGCGTCCGTTTTTCATCGGTTCCTGAAAAGCTCAGGCTTCTGGGACTGCACGGTGCAGTTTTTATAGAAGACGGATCCGGATATTTTATCAGCGGAGCCGCAAAACCCCTGAAAGTTGATGCGGGAACCGTATTGCTTCTCTTCCCTGATATGCCTCATGCCTATTATCCGGACCGCGCCTGGACGACCAGATGGATCGTGTGGGGAGGGCCTGAATCGGAAATACTCCGGGAGAAAGGATACTGTTCCTCAGACATCAGTGTTATCTTTGATAAGGGAGAGGCTTTTTCCAGGGCGTTCGGATCGCTGGCCCAGGTGATGGCCGATGAGAGCCTTGGTGCTGTTCTCAAGCGGAAGACGGTCCTTCTGCAGATGCTTCTTGACCTGTATAATGAATCCAGGTCGTCTGACTCGGAAGTATATTATGAAGACCGGATTAAAAAAGCGATCCAGTTTATCCGGGATCACGCGGCAGCGGATATCCGCATTACTGACATTGCCGCACAATTCAGCATGAGTACAACCCATTTCCGAAGGCTGTTCAAGCGGCATACGGGCCGCAGTCCACTCCAGTACCAAATCCAGCTCCGCGTTTCAAAGGCAAAGCAGCTTCTTGCCGAAGGGAGGAGCATAAAAGAAACAGCGCGGGCAGCCGGTTACAATGACGTTTTTTATTTCATGCGGGTTTTCAAGAAATATACAGGTGTTCCTCCGGGCAGGTTCGCGGATATGGAGACAATTCCATTTTTTTCTTGATATCGGCGTATATTCATATATAGTTTACATCGTTCATTCTGTACATAAGGAGATTGTATGCCTACAAAAAACCTGACTGTCATGATAACTGATATAAAGGGGTTTACCGCCCATACTTCCGAACAGACACGCGAAGGACTCACAGATTATATACGGAAGCATGAAAAGCTTCTCCTTCCCGTATTCAGATACTTCAAAGGTACAGTGATAAAGAACCTGGGGGATGCGTTTCTGGTGACATTCGAAAGCCCTACGGATGCTGTGCTCTGCGGCATGACGGTCCAGGAAGTCCTGCGGCAGCACAATGCGTTTGCTGAAGAAAAGGAACAGCTTACGGTCAGGATCGCAATAAACGCGGGAGAAGTCGAGCTCAAGAACGGGGACATTTTCGGTGAAGCTGTGAATATTACCTCCCGTCTTGAAGGAATAGCAGAAGCAGGGGAGGTCTATTTTACAGAGGCGGTATATCAGACTATGAACAGGAAAGAGGCCCCGTCCTCTTCTATCGGCGAAAAGACGTTCAAAGGCATCCCGTTCCCGGTGCGGGTATACAAGGTAATACAGGAGCCGCGGAGCGATGTGCACGACAGACTGTCCGATGCAGTCAGGCTTACAGACAGCGGACCGGTCATCAAGGGGTTGACAACAGCCCGTCCTGAAAAACCTGTCTGGAAAAAGGCTGTGTTTTTTCTGCTTGCTGCTGTTATTACAGCAGCTGTTGCGGGGGCGATCCTGGTCTTCATGCAGAATCCGGACCGAAAAATCATCACACAGGCTGACCAGCTTATGGCTGGAGGAGAGAATTCCGCGGCTATTGAGCTTATAGACAGGTCCCTTGCAAAGGCGCGCGACCCTCTTGTCCTGCACGCAAAAGCCATCGAAGCAGCGCAAGCGCATCTCGAATATCTTCTTTCCAGCCGTTCCAAAGAGGAAGCACTCACCTGGCTGAGGAATATCATCGGGGAGAAGCCGTATCTTGAAAAACTTTCGGCCCGGGTGCCGGCACTGGAGACAGAGGTGACGGTCACCCGGCTGATTCATTCAGGAACCCATCAGAACAAAGTATGGCAGGAGGTCCGATCCCTTCTTGCAAAATATCCCAAAAATGCGGATGTTCCTTATATAGCGGCAACAGTCCTGCAGAAGAAATATATAGTCGGCGTTACGATCTGGCTGTTTGCACGCGCGATTGAACGGGGCAAACACCCTAACGACGAAAGGATATTCACATCCTGCATAAAGACACTCAGGCGTAACAGTCCGCGCGGAAGCTATGCCCGGGATGCTCACGAGCTTCTTCAGAAACATTTTAAAGAGAAAGCTCTAGCCTGGGCGCGGGAGGAGATAACACAAGGGACAGGATACGCTTTTATGAACGCGTGGAATATTCTTGAGGCAGGGAACGATCCGGCAGCAGCGGATCCTTTTCTCAAGAGCCTGTATGCGGTTACACAGGGGAAGGAAATCGACAAAGCTCTTGAGGTGATTGCATCCGAGCGGGATACGGGGCGGATACAGCACGCGGAAGGGGTCCTCGAACAGGCGCTCAAGGAAAGCGCGATCAAACCTGATGTAAAGAAGAAGATCAGAAGGGTACTTGAAGAGCTTAAAAAAAAGAAGCAAGCCACAGAGGCACTAAGATAGTTAAGAGTTACAAGTTACAAGTTACAAGTTACAAGTTCAAGGTTCAGAGTTCAAAGTTCAAGGTTGCAGGCCGGAGTCCGGTGGCCGTAGTCGAAAGTCAAAAGTCGAAGGTCTAAAGTCAAATACTCCATTTGCCACTCGCCACTCGTCCCTCCCGGCTTCGCCGGATAGACAGGATCATTCGATTGCGGAATGCGGATTGCGGAACGCGGAGTGAACAAAAAAAACAGACACGATTAGTTTCAAGAATGGAATATTGGCCTCCGGCTCGTAGCCTACGGATCGGAGAGAATAATGGAATGTAAATGATTTTTAAAGTGTGATTTTTGATTTGGTTTTAAATGCTAATTTTAAAATGCTGAATTTACAATTTACAATGATCCCTAAACCGTTTTCTTCCTGTCGGCCAAAAGGACTATATTTTTCAATTCCTCGGTATCCGATGCCTCGGCCCATTGCCGGTCAAATTCCGGTTTCTGTGTAACCTGTGCGATTGCTGCAAGTATCTTCAGATGAACCGCCCGGCCTGCGGAGGACCCCACCAGCACAAAAAGGGTATGGGCAACTTCATCCCCGGGAAAAATAATACCGGCTCGGGCCCGTACCAGGGTTATTTTTACCCCGCCATGCTTCACCGGTATTATTATATGAGGAATGGCAAGCCCTTTGCGTATTACAGTTGTTGATTCCCGCTCCCGCTCAATGAATTTCCTGGATATGTCCGCTGCAGGGATATCAGTTTCCTTGGCAAGCACAGCGGACACATCGTTGAAAAAATCCTCCATTTCCATGGGTTCCGCAATATCCATAACCCGGGCATCCTCGATCAGCCTGTGGAACACATCCTGCTGGCGATGGTCCCTCTGTATCACGATATCCTTCAGTTCGGTCAGAAGGTTGTCCGATGTGAGCTCCTCGGTTCGTGATATCAGTTTTTCCACAGCATATATCAGAGCGGAATCCTGGCTGGCCCTTTTCTGCGCATAGATTTTATACCAAAAAAATCCGAGCAGGAGAAAGACCATGGTGAGGAACACGATGAACGTTCCCATTTCGATAAGGAGGAAAATTCCCCCGATTATTCCGACGGCTTGAAGATACGGATAGAACGGAGAACGGAATTTCGGCTTATAGCTCATGATCCCGCTCTCCCTGAACATGATCAGGGTCAGGTTGGCGAACATGAACAGCAGGATCAGAACGCTCGAAGCGACTTTTACCAGAAGCTCCAGTTCAAGGAACAGGATCGATGCGATCATAAAGGACCCGGTAAAGAGAATGGCGATCCAGGGGGTTTTTACGCGGGGTGCGATCCGTTGGAATACGGCGGGCAGCAGCTTGTCCCTGCTCATGCTAAGGGGGTATCGCGATGCGGTCATGATGCCCGAATTTGCTGTGGAGATAAAAGCAAGAAATGCCCCGATGCTTATCACTATTTTAAGCATAGGACCCCCGATAATACCTGCACCGTCCGATATCGGTGTGTAGGTGCTGCCCAGTTGTGCTGTATCAGTGACTCCGATTGTGACGAAAATTACTGCTGCATAGAATATTGACGTTATTCCGATAGAGAGCATCATGCCCAAAGGCAGGTTCCTCCCGGGATTCCTGGTCTCTTCAGCCAGTGCGGCCACTTTAGTCAGCCCGCCGTAGGAAATGAATACAAAACTGGCTGTGGCAAAGACCGACCCGATACCGTGGCTTGCAAACGGGATGAAGTTGCTGTATGTGACCTTGCTTATTCCCCAAGCCACATACGCTATGAGTGTTCCGAGAAGGCCGATGACCAGCAGGACCTGAAACCGTCCTGCTTCCCTTACTCCCACCAGGTTTATCACGATAAAGAAACAACAGCAGATAAGAGCGATGACCTGGATCGGCAGATCGGTTATTATTGTCAGGTAAGCCCCCATGCCCAGAAGTGCAAATGCCCCTTTCAGGCTGAGTGAAAACCAGGTGCTGAATCCGGCTATTGTTCCGAGAAGGGGGCCGAAACCCCTCATAATATAGAAATAATCTCCCCCGGCTTTGGGCATGGCTGTTGTCAGTTCGGCTTTGCTGAGAAGCGTGGGTATGCATAGAATCCCGGCAAGGATATATGACAGTATAACTGCAGGGCCGGCTTGTGCAAACGCGATCCCGGGAAGGATGAACAGGCCCGAACTGATCATGGCCCCTGTAGCCACGCAAAAAACATGGAGCAGTCCTAGGTCTTTTTTCAGGTCTTCAGTCATGTGTGTTCAGTTTAATGGACAGAGATCAGAGGAAAATCAAGGATCACATTATATGGCGAAATCGCAGTTAGTCAAGAGCTAAACGGAATATTTCCGCATGCCGCAAAATTCCCGCGTATAATTTTCTTGACAAACCCATGTGCCCGGTTATAGTATATAGCCGGTGCGGAATTCGGATATTATTCGCTTCGTGCAGTAGCAGGGGAACCGAGGAATATATCATGGCAGGGAAAAAAAAAATCCTGTTCATAGGCGACGACCCTGACCTTGTAAAGGTCACCCGGCGCTATATGGACGAGTCATCCCATGTCGGGGTCGAATCCGTTTCAGAGGGGCTTGAGGGGATAAAGAAGCTTGAACAGGAGCGGTTTGATCTTGTTGTGCTGGATAAGGACGTATCAGATACGGACGGGCTGCTTCTTCTGGAGGATATCAGGAAAAAGTGGCCGCACATAAAGGTAATAATCCTTGTAAATGAAGTTTCCGATATAAGTGTCGGTACAGCCCTTGACTTCGGAGTGGACGATGTTTTCCTCAAGGGTTTTGATGTGGGTTTCCTTGTAGAAAAGATCGGGGTCTTTTTGGAATAAATGTTCTCCGGTCAGCAGTATATATCAGGGAGGGCAGTCAGTGGATGAGAACTATCCGTATGTAGGTGAGACAGTTGACGGTATTTATACCCTTGTCGAAGGTATCGGCACAGGGGGTAATGACACAGTATATAAAGCTGAAGTGAACCTTGATGCCTTTGATTATGCCATGGTCGCCGCATACCGGGACGAAGAAGCTGAAGATCCTGCGCTCGAGCTTGCCACCCCTGAGGGGGACCACAGTGAAAGGGTCAGTGAACGGCTGCAGGCCCTGAGAAAGAAGGATCTGCAGGATAAAGTAAGGAGTACTGTAGAGAAAAAGCCGGAACATTATCCTGCCGAAGGTGTATGCGCTGTCAAGATACTCAATATTCCGGAAGGTGCATCGGACCGGGAAAGAGAACAGCAGATAACAAGATTCGAACAGGAATGGAAGAATCTTATGAGCATCAGCCATACAAATGTTATTGCGATTTACGGAGGAGGCAGGACTGTCCCGCAGGGAAAAGAGACCTGTTATTATGCGATGGAGTACCTGGAGGGTATTTTATATAAAGAGGAGATAATGGCGCATCCTCTTGACACAAAATACCGGCTCGTGAAGCAGGCGGCGGAAGGACTTAAGGCCATCCATTCCCGCGACCTTGTGCACAGGGACATCAAACCTTCAAATATCCTTGTTACCGAGGACGGGAACGTCAAAATCACGGACGCCGGTATCGTAAAGGACATGTTCAAGGAGTCCGAGCTGTCATCAGGCCAGGTCTTTATCGGTACGCCAAGCTTCGAATCGCCGGAACAGGCTGAAAGCATCAAAAACGTCGATTACAGGACGGATATATATTCACTGGGTGCCACGTTTTATTACTGGCTCATAGGCGTGGAGCCGTATGAGGATAAAAAAGAAGTTTCGCACATGATGGATATCCTGTATGTCCTGAGACGGCTGTGTTCCTTTGCGAAAGATGCATCGCGGGATGTATACACAATGCCGAAGGTCCCTTCTGATGTCATCCTCCCCACACCGGTAAAAAAATTCCAGGACATACCTGATCGGGCAGTGCAGGTCCTTAGAAAGATGATGAATCCGGATAGGGATCGTTTCAGGTACCAGTCAATGGATGAGGTAACAGCCGATATTGATGCCCTGATAGAAGGAAAGCCTGTATCCGCTGCCGCTTTAGTACAGAAGCCGCAGGGAAAACCCCCTGCACAAAGAGCCGTGTCCGGAAGGGATGCGCGGGATGTGTTAAAAAAAAGCAGGGACAGAAGAGACAGGGCCGGAAAGGGAGCATTGAAAAAAGACAGGGCAAAGGGGGGCAGGCCTCGAAGGAAACGGGAAAGGGAGGAAACGGACAGCGAAGAGGAGGGTCGGGCTCCAGCTAAAAAAGGCAACCTTATATATATCATAGGCGGCATAGGTTCAGGCCTTGTGACACTGCTGATCGTCATTCTGGTATTTGTATTCAGCGAGGAAGAACCTCCCAAAAAGACTCCTAAGCAGATAGAAGCAGAGAGAATACAGAAGGAAAAAGAAGAACGTCTTCAGGAGCTTAAAGAACTGCATCAGACAGTGCTCGGTATTGTTGAAAAGAATCCCGGAAACCTTGACCTCCATGAGAAGAACTGGACACTGCTTATGGAAAAAGGGACGGGCACGGAATATGAAGAAACCGCGAAGAAGGAGCTTGACAACATAGCGGCCATGCGCACAGAGGCGGAGAAGAAGAGACAGCAGGAGGCTGAGGCGGAAATAAAGAAGCTCGAACAGTCGGTGGCAGCTCTTATAGAGAAACGGAAATTCAGGGAAGCACTCACCCTGTGTGAAAGTGTTCCTAAAGAGAGAAGATCGGCTTTTCCCGTTATTGAAACGGGTATTACCGCTCTTATGCAAAAGATACACGAAGAAGCCCGGAAAGCGGCTGACGCAGCGGTCAGCCGTTCAAAGGAATTATGCGGGAAGCAGGAGTTTACCAAAGCACGTGAAGCGGCCGGGGAGATCCTCGGTTTTGACATGCCTGACCTGAAAAGCGTGTATGACAAGCAGATTGGGGAGATCGAAGCAGCGGAAAAGGAATTTGCCCGCAAAAAAGAGGAGGAGATAAAAAACCGGTGCACGAATCTTCTCGGCCGGATCAGGACCTGTATGGTGCGCAGGGAGTTTAAAAAGGCGGTGAGTATCCTTGATGAGGGTGCAAAAAGCCTTCCGCCTGAAATGGCAGAGGAAAAACTGAAGCCTGAGCGGGCAATCCTGGTATGGGCCGTAAAATTCATGGAGCAGGTCAGGAAACGCGCTGCGCTCAAGCCGGATGATGTTGAACTGACAATACAGAGGATCACGGGAAAGATCAAGCGGTACGATCCCGACACCGATGAAATAGAGGTAGAGCTCAAGACAGAGAATATTGAAGCAAGCCGGCATGATCTTCTGCGGAACCTGCCGTATGACCAGCTTCTCAGGCTGTCTGGGTGGGAGAAACCGCTGAGCTATAAGCCGCAGCAGACGCTCGCAACAGGCTGTTTCATCGTGCTCACAGCGGGGCGTGTGAAGGCGCAGCCCTATTTCGAAAAGATCACGGAATCGGGCCTTGTGAACAGCGACCTGGAAAAAGCCCTTAAAATATACGAAATGGGTGCGCAGGCCGCAGCCGGGAAATAATCCCACCGAAGACGTTACATGCGGTAGCCCGGGGTCTTCAGACCCCGGCACCAGGTTTTTTCCGCAGAAGGCGGAAAAAACCTTTCAGAACGTATCGCGCAGCTTTTCTATATATGTTCCGGCCGTATCCGGGGAAAAACAGTACTGCATGGTGCTGAACCGGCTGCGGAATTCTGCAACTGTATCCTTTACCTCTGCTTTATTTTTGACTGCGTCTGCAAAAAGCACTGCGAATTCCCTGAAATCATCCTCTCTCATGCCGAACCTGGTCATTTCCGCTGTACCGAGCCTCAAGCCGGATGATGCTGTAAACCCTTCATCAGAGGGAAGGGCCTGGTAATTGACAATGATATTGTTTTGTTCCAGGAAACGGGCTGTTTCAGGGCCGTGCGCGTATCCTGCGTTCACTATGACCTGATGGGTTTCTGTATACCCGATATCAGGATCTCCCTCAACCCTGATCCCCTCACCAGCAAGCCCGACGGCAAATGCGCGTGCGTTCGCAATCACCTGGGGCTGGTACTCCTCTTTGAACGCGTTCATTTCAAGCACTGCGAGGTACAGTCCCAGAAGTGTGCCGAGATGATGGTTGGAAAGCTGTCCGGGAAATGCACGCCGCCTGACAGCATCCCACAGGTCGTATTCCGGGGTGTTTTCCTCCACATTCATGCCGATAACACCACGCTGGGTGCCGAAGAACGTTTTATGGGTGGATCCAGTGACAATATCTGCTCCCTCCCTGAAAGGTTCCTGAAAATGGGGACCGGCAAGGCCGAGCACATGCGCCATGTCGTACATGATAAAGGGCCTGTTCCGAATGCTGCTGACCATTTCCCGTATTTCAGATACAGGTTCCTTATGAAGGACCATGCTCTTCCCCAGGACCAGTATTTCGGGCATGTCCCGGTCAAGAAGGTCGGCTGTAGCCTTAAGGTCCATTCTGTATGGGTTGTCCCTGCATACAGGAAAATTAACAACAGCATACCGTTCTGTTACCGGATCCCGTGCTATGTAATGACGCAGCGCACCCATGGGCTGGGCACTCAGATGCCCTCCCTTTGTAAGGTCGTTCGTCATGGCCAGACGGATCCGTTCTGCTTCCCTGCGCCGGTCGGTGCGGTTGCGGAAGTCCACCAACGCGCTGAATACGGTCATGTTCGCCATCTGCCCGCTGATAGTCCGGGCTTCGACACAAGGACAGCCCAGATAGCAGGCCATTTCCGCAGCCAGGTTCTCCTCGACCCAGGAAATGAAATCCGTGCCCTGATAGTAATACACATCCCGGTCGAACACGGCCTTGAGCTTCTTATGCTCGGCGTATCTTCCTGCCGGATCGGATACTGAAAGGAGCCGGACAAGGGGTGAAGGAGTCATTTCGGATGGGATAAGATTGATGCATTCTTTCTGCCGCCATTCATGGTTTTCTATCGCCCTTTCCAGAAGGACCAGGGCTTTCTCCTCTTCGGATTCTCCCTGTTCCGATGAAACGGGTTCCTCCCACCCGGCAGGTATGGGATGGAAATAGGGGGGTGCTTCGCTCCTGCCGTGGTATTCCACAGTGATGCCTGCGGTTCCTTTGCCCCGGATGCGCACTTCCAGTTCCTGTTCCGGCAGGATTCCGGCTTGCAGACAGGCAAAGGCGATGCTCCGTTTTGCGCTCCGTTCGCTAAGAACCATGTCCGAACCTTCGCCTTCAAATACCCAGTACGGAACTGCTGTGCCGCTTGTTATGTAACCCGCCTCTGCGCCGTCAATATATACCTCGTCGCCAGCCCTGGCGATCCCTTTTTCTGTAAGGGCGACCGGGACAATCCGCGCGGGAAGCACATCGGACGGTTCATACGTTCCCTGCATGAGCTTTTTGACCTCTTCGAACTGCTTCCGGAGAGGCTTTCTTCCTATACAATCCTTTTTGCGCGGTGAAAACGATACTGCAACACGCGTCAGAGGAACGGTAAATGCGGGGATCTTTTCCCCTTCAGCATCCGTGCCGAATTCATGACCGTACAGGGGCAGTCCCGCTTCAAGGCGGAGCGTATCCCTTCCTCCCAGGCCTACAGGAACAATTCCCTTTTCAGAGCCCTTCCTGTATAGTATGTCCCAGACGTCCGGTCCCTTTGCAGCGGGTACGAAAAGTTCGAAGGCCACGGGCTCCCCTGTATATCCCGTGCGGCCGATACGGATCTGTGCGCCTGCGATCGTTATTTCTGAAAGACTGTTCCTCTGCGGTTCTGGAAGATTTCCCCCTTCAGTCACTTCCTTGAGGATCTCTCCGCATACAGGCCCCTGGAACGCTATCATCGCAATTTCTTCGGTCACATCTTTTACCGAGACGTCCCTGAACTGCCCCGTCTGCTTGGACAGATGTTCAAGATCCTTTTGTGTATTCGCCGCGTTGACGACCAGGAGATGCGTGTCCTCGCCGAACCGGTACAGATACGCGTCATCGATAACGGCTCCGTCTTCGTCGGGGATCAGTGTATACTGGGCCTGCATAGGGAGAAGTGCTTCAGCATTATTGCTCAGCACGTGCTGAAGATAGGGGACGGTCTCCCGCCCCGAGATGATGAAGCGGCCCATATGGCTCACGTCAAAAAGCCCCCCGAAACGGCGTGTTGCCAGATGCTCGGCTATAATACCCTCCTTATACTGAACAGGCATGTCCCATCCGCCGAAATCAACCATTTTCGCTCCATGTGAGGTATGCCATGAGTAAAGGGGGGTCTGCTTCAGCCTGTTCTCATTCATATATATTCCTTTGTCTGCAATAGGTCAAAGGTCAAAAGTCGAATGTCGAAGGTAGCTCAGGGTCTTTAGACCCTGTGAAAAGGTTGTTTATACCGTAAAACAAGGGTGTCATTGTATATGCTTTATGTTTTTTTTCAAGAAAAAAGTTTCTGCGCAGCACATTTACCGGAGCCGGTTTTTTTCCGGCTTCGGTAAATTTTTTTCTTGATTTATCACAAATTTACATATAATTGCTGCCTTTCCGGAAAAACAAGAATGATTTTCAAACATATTTAAATGAAATTCGTATAAACGTAGAAATTCAGAAACGTCCATTTTAAGGAGCGTTGCGAATGATTGAAGCAAAAATGCTCACACGGTATTACGGGGATCTTCTTGCTGTCAATAAGGCTTCGTTCTCTATCAGCACCGGGGAAATAGTCGGCCTCCTGGGGCCGAACGCCGCGGGCAAAACCACCATTATGAAAATGCTTACAACCTATCTGTATCCCAGCTCAGGAACGGCTCTGGTCGGAGATAAAGATATTCTGGAAAAACCCCTTGAAGTACGGAAGATCATAGGATATCTTCCCGAAACCCTGCCGCTGTACCCGAATATGGAGGTAAGGGAATACCTTACATTCGTGGGAAAGGCCCGAGGCCTGAAGGGTAAAAAGCTGCAGGAGCGACTTGGCTGGGTACGGGACCGGTGCGGGCTTACATATGTGTTCAGACAGCCTATCGGGGAGCTTTCCAAAGGGTTCCGCCAGCGGACCGGGATCGCCCAGGCCCTGATACACGATCCGGCTATCGTGATCCTTGACGAACCCACGTCCGGGCTCGATCCGCATCAGATCATTGAGATCAGGGAGCTGATCGAAGAGCTTGCCGAGAAAAGGACCGTTGTTATCTCGACCCACATCCTTCAGGAGATGGAAGTCCTGTCGGAGCGGTTTATTATCGTGGACAGAGGAAATATCGTGGCTGACGGCTCCCTTGCGAGCCTGAGGGACAAAACGCTTACAACAGGAAGGGTCTTGTGTTCGATAAAGGAGGCAGCCGCGGACGTTAAGCCCGCTCTCACGGATATACAGGGAGTAACCAATGTTGCCGTTTCAGAAGACAACGGAATGTCCCGCTTTGATATTGAATACAAACGGGGTTCTGCCCCGGCAGGGGCAATTGCAGGTCTCTGCTCTGAAAAGCACTGGAAACTTCAGGAACTCAAAGAGATACCTGCTTCACTGGAGAATGTGTTCCTTGCCCTGACCAAATCCGAAAGCGCGGGTATGGCCGGCGGGGAGAATGCATCTGAAGAGAAAGGAGATGAGTCATGAGAAACATCTTCACGATATTCCGGCGGGAGTTCAAATCCTATTTTATATCCCCCATAGGCTATATATTCCTGATCGTGTTCTGGCTTGTGAGCACCAGCCTGTATATATGGCCTTTTTTCAGAGCCCTGTTTCCCGCTGCCGAGATGTTCAGCTATTTTTCCCTGCTGCCCATCATCCTGAGCGTATTCATTCCGGCTGTAACCATGAGGCTCTGGGCCGAGGAGAAGAAACTGAATACGTTTGAAATGCTTCAGACGTTCCCCATGACGTCCACACAGGTTGTGCTGGGAAAATACTTTGCGAGCATGGCCTTCTATATCATAGCACTGGTGGGATCACTCCCCATTCCGATCATGCTTGGCGTGCTGGGGAATCCGGATGGTGGTGCTATATTTTCATCGTACATAGGCGCTTTTTTCCTGGGAGCCCTGTATCTGGCCCTCGGGCTTTTCTTTTCAGGATTTTGTAATGATCAGGTGGTGGCATACGTCGTATCACTGATGGCGCTTCTCGGCATATACCTTCTCGGAGCCGATGTGCTGAGGGATATTTTCCCCTTTGCCTCCTATTTACGGAACATTCTGGGAGTAACGGACCATTACCATGAGTTTACAAAAGGCGTTATTGACACGGTGCATATCATATATTTCCTTGTGTGGATCATACTTTTCCTTTTTCTGAACGGATTTTATGTTGAAAGCAGGAACAGAAAGGGAACAACCCTTCTGTTTTCAGGAGCCCTTGTGCTCAGTCTGGGCATAGGCCTTGTGTTCAACTCTTTTATAAGTACACAGAGCTTCGGCCGGATCGATATGACCGAAAACAGTCTCTATACACTGTCTCCCGGCACTGTCAAGATACTGAAAAAGCTCAAAGCTCCTGTGACTGTGACCCTGTACATATCCCCGAAAGAGGACATGCCCGCTGGTACGGAATTTGAGGGCCTTGAAAGGGATATCGTATCAAAACTGGAGGAGATGGAAGTAAAATCGGGCAATAAGATGGTCATCAAAACGGTCCATCCCCGGAGTTCCAAGTATCTTGAAGAGCGGCAGAAGGATCTGGAGAAACGTATTGCTGAACTGACGGGAAAGAAGAAAAAAGAGGAAGAGGAAAAGCTTGAAAAGGAAAAAGAGGTTGAACAGCAGCTGTTTGAAAAGGGGGTTGCCCCCTTTAATGTGGGTGTGGCGAGTGAAATAGGAAAACAGTCGTCACAGTGGGTCTACTCGTCAATCGGCCTTGATTACAAGGAGCATGATACCGAATTCATACATCAGGTTGTGCCTGCCTCCCTTGAACGGCTTGAGTACCAGATCGCCAAAAGGGTCTTCCGGTTGACACAGGAAAAGAAACCGGTGATCGCACTTGTGGCACCCAGAACCTCGATCCCCGATTACCTGCTGAGGATGTATATGCAGATGGGCAGGCCTCTTCCTCCTCAGAGAGATCCCTTTTCCCGAGTTCATGAGATCCTGTCAAATGATTATGAAGTTAAACGGGTACAGCTCACCAAGGAGAGTCCTCTTCCTGGGGAATTCGACATGCTGATCGTGATCTCTCCGTCCCGTCTTTCGGAGCGCCAGCTCTGGGAGATAAATAAAGTGATCGTGGAGGGGATCCCGACCGTGATAGCAGCGAACCAGCATCAGTTCAGCTACATCATTAAGAACAGGGATGCCTATATCAGGGAGCGGGATAATTCAAGCGGTATCAACGACATTCTCGATGACTACGGCGTTACCCTTTCAAAAGATATACTGATGAGCAAGGATTTCGTTCGTTTGAGGGAAGGACTTACGTCAGAGGCCAATCCCGATATGCAGATGGTGACTGCTGTTGATTCCCCTTTGAATATCATGGTCACGTCCGAGAATATGAACAAAGAGAGTATCATTACAAACCGGCTTGATAAGATGTTCTTCAGATGGGGTTCTCCCGTAGAGATCGACAGGGAGAAAACAGAAGAGAACAAGCTGAAGGTGATGGAGCTCATCTCAACAGGCAGCACTGCATGGAAGGAGTCAACCGCTAAGTTCAATGCTAACAGCAGGCTTATGGCGAAACAGGAAACACCTTCTGTGCTCGAGTCGTATCCGTGCGTTGTGCTTGCCGAAGGCCAGTTCCCGAACGCATTCCAGGGTAAAGAACGGCCTGAATGGCCCAAACAGAGGCCTGGTATGCCACCAACGTCTTCCCCGGACGAGGGGCCCGAGCTTCCACTTGAGCCGGCACCGGGCATGCTCATACTTATAGGTGCGGGAGACATATTTCACGACCAGCTTATCGGGGCGCTTGAGGATACGGGCAAGCTCCTTACGAACATAGTGGACTATATGACCGGTTCGTATGACATAATTTCGATACGCAACAAAGAGATGATATCAAGGATAATCAAGAAGAGCAAACTGAAGGAGGCATATACCGCTCCATTTGAGATGTTTACAATTAAACATGTAACCCTGTGGAAAATATTTGTCATGGGCTGTTTCAGTATTATCCTGGTTATAGGCGGAGTTGTATATTTTGTGATACGCACGCACAGCCGGAAATGGGGCACACTTCGGGCCAGTGCCGGCGGTGCTGATCCGCAGGAACCGGACAACGAAGAACCTGAAGGATCCTTGGAAGAATAGCAAGGGAGAAATACAATGAGCACTAAAAAACTTATAATACTGCTGGCCGTATTCATTCTTGCGGCTGGACTTGTCGGTATTTCGAAACTGCTGGAAAAAGAAAGCGGCAGCATTGTCAAGGAGAGCGGATATCAGGACATAGCACCGGAAGGCTTCCTGAAGGCAGATGTTGCCTGGTTTGAAATATGGCGCGGGGATAAAACGGAAAAAAAGGTTACTGTAAATCGTACTGGTGAATCCTGGACAGTAGGAAGCCGGTTCGGCGCACCCGCTGATTCCGAGAAAGTGGATACATTTCTCGGTCTGTATAAGGGGCTTATGGGCACTGTGCGGAGCAGGTCCAAGGACCTTCTCGAAGACTACGGACTCAAGGATGATCAGGCCGTGCACGTGAGGATAGTGATGAAGGGTGAAAAAGAGGAGCCTTGTGAGATCCTGATCGGCAGTGATTCAAAATTCGTGCGCAAAAAAGGGGAGAACACCGTATTTTCCGTAGACAAGGATTTCCATGATCCTGTCGGGATATACAGTGAGTCCGACGCTCCGAAAAGCACAGCGTGGCTTAAGAAGCAGATACTCTCCATTGAAAAGGATGATGTAACACGTATGGTGCTTGCATATCCTGACAAGGAGTTCGTGCTCGAAAAAAAGGAAAAAAAGGACGAATCGGGAGAAAAGAAGGAGGAAAAGGACAAGGATGGCCTAAAGCCCGACAAAAAAAAGGAGTATGAATGGAAGATAGTTTCAGGCGGCCCCGAATGGCTTACGCCCAAGGATAATCCTGCCAAGAAGGTCCTTGACAAGCTGAATGACCTTGAATGCAATGACGCGGTCGATCCGGAGAAAAAAGAGGAATGGGGCCTGAAGGATCCTGCATTCAGACTTACCGTAACAAAAGATGATGACAGCACAGTTGAGATCCTCGGGGGCCTTCCGAAAACAGGGTCTAAGGGGTATGTCACGCTTTCGTCCTCTTCCAATGTGTATGAACTGAGCAACTGGGTTTTCACAAGCCTGTTCCCCTCAGGGGATGTCCTGTTCGAAGGGTTTCCGGAAAGGGTTGCGAAAAAGGATGAAATAACACAGGTCAAAGTCACCAATTTCAAAGGACGCTCCTTCACGGTTGCCTGCGGGGACAAAAAGGAGAAAAAGGCCGGCGAGGAAAAAAAGGACGATGAGAAGGAATATGTTCTTGAAAGCCCTGACATATCGTTGGAAGTAAAGAAGAGCGAGCTTGAGGCTATAATTACCGGTATTGATGAGCTGAAGGCAGAGGATTTTGCAACACTATCTCCCGATTCTGAACTGATCGGCCTGGGCAAGCCCTCGGCTTCAGCAGAGATTACGCTGAAGGACGGAACAAAAAAGGTCCTTACGGTCGGAAACCGCTCACGGACAACGAACGGATTTTACATGAGCTTCGGTGACGGCAGGGTATACGCCGGAGTGAAATACAAGGTTGAAAAGATATTCCCCGAGCTCAAGGAGCTTTTTAAAAAGGATCTGGCTGACATAGATCCGGACACGGTTGAATCTGCAGCAATACGGTCCTCCACTGAAACGATCGAGCTGGAGAGGACAGACAAGGGATGGAAAGGCAAAGAGGGCGGTACAGAGTACACAGCCGATGAAAAACCGGTAAAGGACTATCTCGGCTATTTCAATCCGCTTTCCATTGACGATATCACTGAAAAGGAGGCAGAAGGAAAGCCCACGGAGGTGGAACTGACCCTTAAAAAGGGAGAAAAGAAAAAATTCACGCTCAGAAAGGGGAAAGACACGTATACCGTTGTGTTGCAGGGGACCAGGGGCGTATTCACCATTGACAAGATGACCTACGAGCGGGTTGCAGCCCTGTTCATGAAATTCAAAAAGGAAAAGCCTAAGGAAACAAAGAAAGAAGAGGCAAAAGAGGATACAAAGGAAAAGGAACAGAAGGAAAATAAGGAATAATTTACTCGTGGGGGCGATCCGTTGGATCGCCCTGTATCAATACTGAAATTTTTATATAATCTGTAGGGGCGGACCCATGTGTCCGCCCTTTTTTTTGCACCTGTCCATCCGGTAGCACACGGTCTTCTCGAAGATCCCGTAGCAGGAACTGGCTCGGGAAGACTGTGCCCTTCCACTAAATACTATCCAGTTTTTTCCTTTGACTTTCCGATAAACATGGTATAATAGGTGTGTATTGATTCTTTTTAGAAAGGTATTTCTATGGGTAAACTGAGTGCATTCAGACAGCTCCTCTATTCGCTGAGCCGTCTCCCCGGTCTTTCTTTCCTGAGAAGCGCAAGTTCTGCTGCATACCAGGCAGAGCGCGCAGGACAGAATGTCAAAGCTGTAAAAGATGCTGCCGGGAAACTGAAGGGAGAGGAAAAAAAAGAGGAGGAAGCAGAAGTTAAAGAGGAAGAGAAGGCTGCGGAGGAGACAGGAGACCGTTCACAGGCAGAAACAAAAACAGAATCTTCCGAAGAGGAAAAAAAAGAATAATAATTTCCCGTACGGGGCGATCCGTCCCGACACCTGATGGGCCGGGATCGTAGACTGGATCACCTAGCATCAATAACGGAATTTTTATATTGTCTGTAGGGGCGGACCCACGTGTCCGCCCTTTTTATTCATCTTCCTCTTCCTCACCTGCGGAACGGATACTGAGCAGATTCCATTCCTCATTTCAGCAAAAAAAATTATTTTTATTTGCAATTAAGAATATAATATTGCATAATGACTCCCTAAGCCTGTGAGCTTAGACCATCTGTGATATTAGGTACACAGCTCCTGCTTAATGGCAATTAATTGCCGTTTTTCATTGTGTTTTTTTTTAAAATAATTTTGCATATTTTAGTATGTTATAATATTAGTGTTTGAGGGAACATGTATGGATATCAGGAAATTACTTCTGTTTGTTTTCTTGCCATGTATTCTTGCAATACACACGGGCTGTTTAGGACCTATATACGGTTTATACGAATTCGTATTAAAAGAGGAGCCGCCCGAGGAGTCCAACAGCTCGCCTGTTATATTGATAGATACAATAGGCAGGCAGTATGACGAGGGGAATATTTCTGTGGGTTTCACCCTGTCCGACCCTGACAGGGATTCATGCAGAGTAACAGTATACTATTCAGTGGCAGGCGGTGCATGGACACAATGTACAGGCATAGCAGGTATCGGAGGAAAGCTCCAGGCGGCCAAAGGGGGCAAAAGCTACTCCGGTACATGGGATGCCACAGGGGACCTGGGTACAGGTACGACCCAGGACGTGACAATAAGCATAACAGCGAATGACGGAAAACACACAAGCCGGAGAGCCATATCCGATATATTCATAACAGGGAATGAGGCGCCGTCAATAACCATAATCGATCCTGCCTCAATCGAAGCGGGAAATATCATTCTGGAATATACTGTATCGGATAGCACCTCAGATGATGTGGATTTGACATGTGAATATTCTACAGACGGGATGAATTTTTTTCCAATGACCATAGCAGCGGGTGAGACATCGAACATCACAACCTCTGCAGGAGGAGAGGTGCATACAATAGTCTGGGCCTCGAACAGCGACATAGCAGGTGCAAACGAGGGAAGCGTATTGGTTAAGATCCGGGCATCTGATGGTGAGCCTGCCTCAGGAGAAGACACAACCGGCAGTGCGTTTCAGGTGAAGAATAATATATCGTCTCCCATAGCTGTTATTACACAGTTTGATCGATCGTTTTCCGCGGACGTACACATAAGTTACAAGCTTGTTGACACGGATGGCGGCACAGCCAGTATTACGCCGAAATACTCCACAGACGGTTCAACCTGGCTCGATGCAACTGAGAAGACAGGGGGAGCGTCAGAAGGTACGACAGGCCTTTCCATGTCGGCTGACGGGGACATGCATGTGTACGTCTGGGACAGTGCCAATGATATAGGGACGGGCCTGAAAACAGGCATATACTTCAAAGTGATCCCGAACGATGGCGGAGGGCCTGGCGTTGCAGGTGAAACCGGCCCGTTTTCCATAGGAAACGATGCTCCCGGTGTGGATATATCAGATCCTTCAAGCCCCCAGTCAGGCAACATAGTAATAAACTACACGCTTACCGACTCAACAGATGATGACTGTACGGTCACGTTTCAGTACGGTGAATCTGCCACCGGCCCGTGGAGCAATGCAGCACCTGCCATAGGCACGAATCCTGAAACGGATGTATCTGCAAAATCGGGCGGGTCGGCCCATACATTCGTATGGAACTCATCAGCAGACTATCCGGGAGTGGAAGCAACGGTATATTTTAAAATTACAGCGGAAGACGGCGGCGCATTTGCAGGGAACCATGTATCCGGGAGTTTCAATCTGGACAATACAACAAGCGATTCCGCACCTGTTGTGGTGATAAGCACGGTCAGCCGTCAATTCGATGCAGCGAACATTCCGATACAGTTTAATCTGTCCGATTCCGGGGACGATGACTGCGACATAATAGTATATTACCAGGTCGCATCAGGAGGCTGGACAGCATGCACGGGTATAACAGGAAACACAACCGGTCTTGACGCTCCTCCGGGCGGGCAGGACCATTCATTGACATGGGATGCAACAGGGGATATAGGGAGCGGGACAGTACCCGATGTGGAAGTAAGCATTATTGCAAATGACGGAACAGTGGACAGTCTGCGCGGTGTAAGCAACGCGTTTATATCCGGTAACGATGCTCCCTCTGTTAATATAATAGATCCGGAGGAAGGCCAGGAAGGGGATATAGTAGTAGATTATACGCTTACAGACCCTGCATCAGACACATGTACTATTACGGTGCAGTATCAGATAGATGGGGAGGGAACATGGAACAACTGTACAAGCGCCTCGATCATCCCCAACCCGCAGGCAGGAGTGGCATCTTCGGATGCGGGTATCAATTATTCATTCATGTGGGATACATTAACGGATCTCGGTGCAGTAGCAGTTGATGTATGGGTGCGGGTGAAAGCGGATGACGGAGCACCTTCAACAGGGTATGGGGTCACATCATCAAGTTTTATTGTGGATAATAATACAGCGAACCAGCCGCCCAGTGTAACATTTATTTCAAGTCTGATGGTGCTGAATGATACGTATGCGGTTATTCCGGTTCTGTACAGGCTGTACGATCCTGAAGAGGATGTATGCTCGATAATTCTCGAATATTCCACTGACGGAGGAACCAACTGGTACCCGTGTACAGAGTATCCTGAGAAATGCTCCGAAGGCAAAACCGGGCTGATCTCGTATAAGAACACAGGTGAAGAGGAAAAGGGAGATCATGTTTTCTTCTGGAACTCAACAGCGGATGTTTTAGTAACGGATGTATTGACTGATATACGTATAAAGGCCAAGGATATTAATGGAAATGGATCGTGGTATGTGTATAAACTGATACCCTGTTCAAACGGGAGTGCGGCAGGCCTCGGGTCAGCGATAGATATCCAGGCAGAAGGGTGGGATGCAGCAACAGGAGATATAAACGGTGACGGGTATGATGATATCGTAATAGCAGGTAATATAGCTGATGGCATAACTATATGCTACGGCAGTAAATCAGGGCACAGTTCTCCCCAGTTCATTTCAGGCGGTACCGACCCCCGTTCTATAACAACAGGAGATATAAACGGTGACGGTTATGCGGATATTGTGTGTGCGAATGAGTTTTTAGATGATATAACAGTAAGTTACGGCAGTGCAACAGGCCACGGAACGCCTCAGACCATATCAGCCGGCAACGGGCCGTGTTCAATAACAACAGGAGATATAAACGGTGACGGGTATGCTGATATTGTGTGCGCGAATAAAGATTCAAATAATATAACAATAAGTTACGGGAGTGCAACAGGCCACGGCACTCCGCAGACCATATCAGCCGGTACCAAGCCATATTCAATAACAACAGGCGATGTAAACGGTGACGGTTATGCTGATATTGTGTGCGCGAATAATGATTCAGATGATATAACCATAAGCTACGGGAGCGGGACAGGTCACGGCACTCCGCAGACAATATCAGCCGGGAACGGGCCGCGTTCAATTACAACAGGGGATATAAACGGAGACGGATATGCTGACATCGTATGTGCAAATACTGATATTACGGTAAGCTACGGGAGCGGTACAGGCCATGGAACCCCTCAGACCATATCAGCCGGGAGCCTCCCCTATTCAATCACTACAGGAGATATAAACGGAGACGGGTATGCGGATATTGCGTGCGCAAATATTGATTCAGACGATATAACAGTAAGCTACGGGAGCACGACAGGACACGGCGCTCCGCAGACCATCCCGGCCGGGACCGAGCCGTATGCAATAACCACAGGAGATATAAACGGAGACGGGTATGCGGACATCGTGTGCGCAAATCAAACTTCAGGAGATATTACCGTAAGCTGCGGAAGCAATGCAGGCCACAGTCCGCCTTTGGCTGTTTCGATCGGAGGTTTGCTCCAATCTATAGCAACAGGCGATGTAAACGGAGACGGATATGCGGATATTGTGTGCAGGGGGAGTATTTGCTACGGAAGCAGTGCAGGACACCAGGAACCTGACACGGCCCAGGCAGGAGATCAACCTTGCTCAATAGCAACAGGAGACATAAACAGGGACGGGTATGAGGATGTTGTGAATATACAAGCAAAGGAAATAAACATATATTACGGAAGTGCAAAGGGGTATACCTCTCCGCAAACAATTGGTTTTACGAATTCTGATGGCCTAGCTTCGGTAATCTTATGTGATATAGACGGCAATGGATATGCTGACATTGCATGTGCGAATAGTGGTACCGGTACAAGTAATATAACAGTAAGCTATGGCAGCGCATCAGGCCACGGTTCTCCGCAGACCATATCTGCCGGGCAAGACCCTATGTATATTTCCGCAGGGGATATAAACGGGGACGGGTATGCTGACATTGTGTGCGCGAATAGAGATTCGTATGACATAACTATAAGTTACGGCAGCTCAACAGGTCATGGAACACCCCAGACAATTCTTGCAGGAGATGACCCACGTTCAATTACCACAGGAGATATAAACGGGGACGGATATGCGGATATTGTGTGTGTGAATTATGCTTCAAATGATATAACAGTAAGCTACGGGAGCGGAACAGGCCACGGTTCTCCGCAGACCATTTCAGCCGGAACAGCACCGCATTCAGTCACTACAGGAGATATAAACGGAGACGGTTATGCGGATATTGTGTGCTCAAATTTTGGGTCAGATGATATAACGATAAGCTACGGGAGTGCGTCAGGCCCCGGTTCGCCTCAGACTATACCTTCAGGTGAAAATATAAGGTTTATTGCCACAGGAGATATAAACGGTGACGGATATGCGGATATTGCAGGCGGAGGCACGAATGGATACATGACAGTGATTTACGGAAGCAGTAAAGGCCCCACACCTCCTGAGGATATACTAACCGGCAACCATCCATGGATAGTAACAATAGGGGATGTGAACGGAGATGGATATGAGGATATTCTGACCGGAGATTTTTATTCAGATTCCATATTCATTCTTTACGGGAGCCGGTCAGGAGCTACAATTCCAGAAAAATTCAGTTCCGGGAATTGCCACAAATCAGTAGCCACAGGAGACGTGAACGGTGACGGATATACAGATGTCGTGTATGCTAATCAAATGTCAAGTAATATGACAATAGTGTATGGTGAAACAGTTTGCAGGGGTTTTCAGGAAGACGTGGATACATCTTCAGCAGAATATACACTTAGTCAGGAAACTATTGGAATTAAGGTCGTGTTTCCGATTGGTTCCTTTTCTTCAGCACAAGAGACCACCCTCTGGCTTTCTTCGACGTGTGTCAACATTTTCCACCCGAATATCGGAACCACAGTTCAGAAGCCTTTTAAAGCATCGTTTCCCTGGAACCTTATGCCGTTTGATGTGACGCTGGAGACAGGAAAATCAGCAACCATGACGATTCCATTCATGCCGAATGTGTCAGAAGAGCGTTTGAAATGGGCTGACTTCAGGCTGTACCGGTACGGCTGGGGAACTGATAAGTTCGATCCAAGAGATGACGTGGTCGAGATTGTTGCAACCACTGAAGACGGGACTTTGACTGTTGATCCTATCGATCGTGTTGCCACAACTTCAGGTACAGGAAATATCACCAAATTCGGCAAATACCAGCTTTTTCAGGTGACTGACGACAGTGATAATGACGGTCTTCCTGATGCGTGGGAGACCTATTACGGAGAAACCGATCCTGCGGGAGATAATGACGGAGGCACAGGAGACGGTTTAACCAATTTGGGAGAATATCAATACGGATGCGATCCGGATAATGCTGATACGGACGGTGATACATACGAAGACGGATGGGAAGTGGCTAACGGGTATGATCCGGCTGATAAAAAGAGTCATCCGTGAGTTTTTTTCGCAGGATGCGAAAAAAACTTGTAGATTTTGCTGAGGATATGCATAACGATGCAAATTTTTTCTGTATGCGGACGAAAGCCGTACTCTAAAAAGTAAGCAGTTAAAAATAAAATTGGAAGAGGAAATAATATGGACAGTAATATGAAAAGGCTTCTGCTGTTTTGTATAGTATCTGCCTTTCTCTTGGTAAGCACAGGCTGTTTGGGGCCGTTATACGGTTTATATGAATTTTATATCAAGGAAGACCCTGTACCTCCGAATGCATCCCCGGTCGTAACGGTTGAAACAATAGGAAGACAGTATGATTCAAGTGCAATACCGGTAGACTTCACACTCTCCGATCAGGAGGAGGATCCGTGCAGGATATCGGTATTTTACTCAGTGGCAGGCGGGGCATGGACACAATGTACAGGCATTCCGGGCCTCGGGGGAAAACTTCAGGCACCCAAAGGGGGTAAAAACTACTCACGTACCTGGGAGGCCACAGGAGACCTGGGTGTGTCCACTGTACAGGATGTGCGTATAGCTGTTCAGGCGGATGACGGAGATGATAAAAGCCGAAAAGCTGTATCGGATACATTCATACCCGGAAATGACGGGCCGTCAGTAAGTATAACAGAGCCCGCTTCAATAGAAGCGGGAAATATCATCATAGAATACACAGTATCGGATGCAGCTTCGGACAGTGTGAGCCTGGAATGCGAATACTCGACAGACGGCACGAATTATTCTGCAATGACCGTAGCAGCTGGCGAGACCTCGAATATCACCACTTCTACTGTAGGAGAGACACACACAATAGTCTGGGGCTCAAACAGTGACATTCCGGATATAAACAAGGGAACAGTATGGATAAAGCTCAGAGCAACAGACAGTGCGGGTGCATCAGGTGAGGACATAACAGATACATCATTCAAGGTATACAATAACGCGTCCACGCCTGTTGCAGTGGTTACACAGTTTGACCGTTCATATCCTGCGGAGGTGCAGATAGATTACAAGCTTGTGGACTCGGGCGGGGGAACAGGGAATATCACGCCGAAATATTCTACAGACGGATCAACCTGGCTTGACGCTACGGAAAAGACAGGGGGAGCGTCAGAAGGCACGACAGGCCTTTCCATGTCGGCCAACGGGGACATGCATGTGTACGTCTGGGACAGCGGCAATGACATAGGGACAGGCCTGAAGACGGGTATATACTTCAGAATAGCTCCGGACGACGGCGGAGGCCCTGGCGTTGCAGGTGAAGTCGGGCCTTTTTCAATAGGAAACAGCGCTCCAACAGTTGATATATCAGACCCTTCAAGCCCCCAGTCAGGGAACGTGGTCATAAACTACACGCTGACCGACTTGACTGATGACGACTGTATAGTCACGTTTCAGTACGGGGAATCTGCAGCCGGCCCGTGGAGCAATGCTGCACCTGCCATAGGCACGAACCCTGAAACGGACGTATCTGCAAAATCGGGTGGATCAGGCCATACCTTTGTATGGGACTCATCAACTGATTATCCGCTTACAGGAGGGGCTGTATATTTCAAGGTAACTGCGGAAGATACAGGGACCCTTACAGGAAGCCACGTATCTGAAAGTTTTATTGTGGACAATACAGGAGGTAATTCAGCACCTGTTGTGGTGATAAGCACGATCAACCGTCAATTCAACGCGTCCAGTATTCCGATAAACTTCAACCTGTCGGACGCTGAAGACGATCCGTGCGACATAACAGTATATTACCAGGTCGCATCAGGAGGCTGGACCGCATGTACAGGTATCACAGGTGATACAACCGCACTCAGTGCTCCTTCCGGAGGTCAGGACCATTCAGTGACATGGGATGCAGCAGGGGATATTGGGGGCACAACAGTGCTTGACGTACAGGTGGGCATAATCGCAAATGACAGTGTTGCAGACAGTCTGCGCGGCGAAAGCAATACGTTTATATCGGGGAATGATGCTCCTGGTGTAAGTATTATAGACCCGGGTGCAGGCCAGGGAGGGAATATTGTAATAGACTATACTCTCATAGATCCGGCGTCTGATATGTGTACAGTTACAATACAGTATCAGATAGACGGGGAAGGAACCTGGAACACCTGTACGAGCGCATCGATCATCCCGAACCCGCAGACAGGAGTGGCGTCATCAGGAGCAGGCATTGACTACTCATTCATGTGGGAATCTGAAACAGACCTCGGTGCAGTATCAGTGGATGTATGGGTGCGGGTAAAGGCGGATGATGCAGCACCTTCCACTGGATACGGCACAACTTCAGCCGCATTTACAGTGGATAATGTCAAAGCGAACGAACCGCCCAGTGTAACATTTATTTCAAGTCTGATGGTGTTCAATGATACGTATGCAGTTGTGCCGGTCCTGTACAGGCTGTACGATCCGGAAGAGGATGTATGCTCTATAACCCTCGAATATTCCACTGACGGAGGAACAAACTGGTTCCCATGTACAGAGTATCCTGAGAAATGCTCCGAAGGCAGAACCGGCCTGAGTTCGTATAAAAACACAGGTGAAGAGGAAAAGGGAGACCATGTTTTCTTCTGGAACTCAACAGCGGATGTTTTAGTAACGGATGTATTAACTGACATACGTATCAAAGCAAAAGACGCACAAGCAAATGAATCCTGGTATGTTTACAAATTGATACCCTGTTCGAACGGGAGTTCAGCCGGGGCCGAATCTCCGATAGAGATCCAATCAGGGGGAGGGGATGTAGCCACAGGCGATATAAACGAAGATGGGTATGCGGATATCGTGATAGCAGATAGTTCAATTGATAGCATAACTATATGCTACGGCAGCAGAACAGGCCACGGTTCGCCCCAGACCATCCCGGCCGGAGACCGGCCCTATTCAATCACTACAGGAGATATAAACGGTGACGGGTATGCGGACGTTGCGTGTGCTAATTATGATTCAAATGATATAACAATAAGCTATGGCAGCGGAACAGGCCATGGTTCACCACAGACCATATCAGCAGGAGATATGCCGCGTTCAATAACCACGGGAGATGTAAACGGGGACGGGTATGCAGATATTCTTTGTGCGAATGCAGCTTCGAATGATATAACAGTAAGCTACGGCAGCGCAGCAGGCCACGGTTTACCGCAGACCATCTCAGCCGGAAACGGGCCGCATTCAGTTACTACAGGAGATATAAACGGAGACGGGTATGCTGACATTGTGTGCACAAATGGTAGTGCAGTTGCTTGTGTAACAATAAGCTACGGCAGTGCTTCAGGCCACGGTTCACCGCAGACCATCCCAAGCGCATTAGGAGCTTATTCAGTTTCCGCAGGAGATGTAAACGGAGACGGGTATGAGGAAATTGTGTGGGCATCAAGTAATATAAAAATATGTTATGGCAGTGCAACGGGGCATGGGACGCCACAGAGTATCCCTGCCGGGAACGGGCCGCGTTTAATTACAACAGGGGATATAAATAGTGACGGATATGCAGATATCCTATGTACAAATCATACTTCGGATGATATAACCATAAGCTACGGCAGTGCAGCAGGCCACGGTTCTCCGCAGACCATCTCAGCGGGGACTTATCCGTATTCAATCAATAAAGGCGATATAAACGGGGACGGGTATGCAGATATTGTATGTGAGAATAGAAATTCGGATGATATAACGATAAGCTATGGCAGTGCATCAGGCCACGGTCTTCCCCAAACCATAGTTGTGGGGACGAATGTAGGCCCAATTTCTACAGACGATGTGAATGGTGACGGGTATGCGGATATTGTGACTGGTGGAGGGAGCATATGCTACGGAAGCAGTGCAGGACATCAGGAACCTGACACGATCCAGGCAGTAAATACTCCCTGCTCAGTAGCAGCAGGAGACATTAACAGAGACGGGTATACGGATATTTTTTGTGCGGGTGAAGAGGCAGATGCGATAACAGTAAGCTACGGCAGTGCTTTAGGCTATGGTTCTTCTCACACCATTTTAGCAGGGAACGGGTCGTGTTCAGTAGCCGCAGGAGATGTGAATAGTGATGGCTATGCGGACATTGTGTGCGCGAATAGGGGTGGTACGGGTACTATGACAATAAGCTACGGCAGCGCATCAGGCCACGGTTCTCCTCAGACCATTACAGCCGGGAGCGGGCCGAATTCAGTAACGACAGGAGATGTAAACGGAGACGGGTATGCGGATATTCTGTGCGGGAATAGCTGGTCAGATGATATAACCATAAGCTACGGCAGCGGAACAGGCCACGGTTCTCCTCAGACTATCTCGGCGGGAACAGAGCCGTATTCAATAACAACAGGAGATGTAAACAGTGACGGTTATGCGGATATTATATGTACGAATTATAATTCAGATGATATAACCATAAGCTATGGCAGTGCATCAGGCCACGGTTCTCCTCAGACCATTACAGCCGGAACAGCGCCGTATTCAATTACTACAGGTGATATAAACGGAGACGGATATGAGGATATTCTGTGTTCGAATTACAATTCCGGTGAAATAACAGTAAGCTACGGCAGTACAGCAGGCCACACTCCTTCTCAGACTATATCAACCGGTGAAGCCCTGGGTTTAATTGCTGCAGGAGACATAAACGGAGACGGGTATGCGGATATTGCTGCTGGAGGTAGGGGGGCTAACATGGTTGTGATATATGGGAGCAGTATGGGCCATACAGATCCTGAAATAATTCCGGCTGGGTTCTATCCGAAAATAGTAACAATAGGTGATATAAACGGTGACGGGTATGGGGATATTCTGTGCGGGGAGCATGAGTCAGACGGCGTGATCATTATTAACGGGGGCCCTTCCGGTGCTACAGTCCCTGATGAAGAGATCGGTCTGGGGTCTTTTCATACTTCTGCAGCTACATGCGATATGAACGGGGACGGATTTACAGATGTCGTGTATGCTAATAAGGGGTCAAATGATATGACAATAGTGTATGGTGAAACAGTTTGCAGGGGTTTTCAGGAAGACGTGGATACATCTTCAGCAGAATATACATTTGACAAGGAAATTATCGGAATAAAGATCGTATTTCCAATGGGTTCTTTTTCTTCAGCACAAGAGACCACCCTCTGGCTTTCTTCGACGTGTGTCAACATTTTCCACCCGAATATCGGAACCACAGTTCAGAAGCCTTTTAAAGCATCGTTTCCCTGGGACCTTATGCCGTTTGATGTGACGCTGGAGACAGGCAAAGACGCGGAAATGACACTTCCGTTTATGCCGAATGTAACAGAAGAGCGTTTGAAATGGGCTGACTTCAGACTGTACCGGTACGGCTGGGGAACGGACAAATTCGATCCGAGAGATGATGTGGTCGAGATCGTCGCAACTACTGAAGACGGGACTTTGACTGTTGACCCTATCGATCGTGTTGCCACAACAACAGGAGCAGGCAATATAACCAAATTCGGCAAATATCAGCTGTTCCAGGTGACTGACGACAGTGATAATGACGGTCTTCCTGATGCGTGGGAGACCTATTACGGAGAAACCGATCCTGCGGGTGATAATGACGGAGGCACAGGAGACGGTTTAACTAACCTGGGAGAATATCAGTACGGATGCGATCCGGATAATGTTGACACGGATGGTGACACGTATGAAGACGGATGGGAAGTGACGAACGGATATGATCCGGCTGACAGGAAGAGTCATCCGTGAGAACAGTAATTAGTAATTGGTAATTAGTAAGTAGTTTAGTTAAAAAGGAAATAAGAGAAGGAAAGCATGATGAGTGAGATTCAGGGAGAGCTTCTGTTCTATAAAGGAAAGAAGGAAGTCATTATTCCTGTTGATAAGGATGATTTTGTGATCGGGCGGTCGTTTGAGGCTGACCTTTGGTTCACTGACGACAGGATGGTATCCAGAAAACACTGCCGGATATTTAAGAAAGAGGGAAGCATCTTTCTTGAAGACCTTGACAGCGGCAACGGCACGTATGTAAACGGAAAGAAAGTAGAAATCATAGCCAAACTGAGTGAAAAGGACGTAATTAAGATCGGCTCGCGGACGATGGTTTTTCTAATAACGGAAAAAAAGGAAGCGGCTTTCAATATTCAGGACTTTGAAGAGGTCAGATGTGTTCAATGCAACGCTTATATACGGCTTCAGAAGAAAGAGGAAGGATCTGACAGTAAGGAATATATATGTCCCGAATGCTCGCCTAAGAGTGAAAGCAGGAAAACGGTGATAGGCAATTACGAGATCATAGACAAGATCGCACAGGGCGGAATGGGTATCGTATATAAGGCGAAGCACAGGGCTACCGGAATAATCGTAGCACTGAAAATGATGCGGGTTGCAGTACGGGAGGATGAAGCAGCGATAAGGCGGTTTATACGGGAGATAAAGCTTGGTTCGCGTATTACCCATCCGAATGTTGTCCAGTTTCTTGACGCGGGTGAAGCAAACGGTAATTCCTATGTGATTATGGAATATATTGACGGAGTACCTCTGCAGGAGAAGCTTGAACAGGGACATATCTATCCGGAGATTCCCTCTGAAACAGCAAACCAGTTGTTTGATGCTGTGGAGGCTGTGCATAATGCGGGAATGGCGCACAGGGACATCAAACCCGGCAATATCCTGATTACGGATGAAGGGACAATTAAGCTGATCGATCTGGGCCTGCTTAAGAACATAAGCGAAGAGAGCCTTTCACTTTTAACGTGTGAGGGTGTCGGTATCGGAACACCTCACTATCTGCCTCCGGAGCAGCTTTTTAATGCCCGGAGTGTTGACAGCAGAGCGGATATCTATTCGCTTGGAGCCACATTCTATCACATGGCAACGGGAATAACCCCTGTTCAGGGGAAAACCAGAAAGGAATTTTTCGATAATATAAAAAACTTCAAGATCACACACCCCTGCAGGATCAACAAAGAGGTTCCCAAAAGGATGGGAAGCTTGATAATGAAATCATTGTCTAAATTTCCCGAGGACAGATATCAGACCGTTGAGGAATTCAGGAACACATATAACACGTATAAAGAAATATGCTGAAACATTTTTAATAAATAATTTTAAGGAATACAATGATGGCATTACGCAAAACGATGATTTTAATTGCAGTACTGGCGTTTATTACAGCCGGAGGATGCGGATTCATAGCCACGATACCTGTAATGGAACGGCCCGAAGTGGCAAAGCTCACTGAATCACAGAACAAACCTATATCAGGCAGAACCATGGTCGGATACTACCAGATAGGATATGACC
>Ga0272441_10000736_pt1 | contig 72462 bp, 37 predicted proteins | sample SSMProp6N_FD_193582 | JGI IMG/M metagenome (GOLD analysis project Ga0272441, IMG submission 193582) | Marine sediment archaeal communities from Little Sippewissett salt marsh, Falmouth, MA, United States - SSM-Prop-6N | ecosystem: Environmental > Aquatic > Marine > Wetlands > Sediment ...
CACCGGGCCAATGTGACGCTGTTTGCTAGTCTGTGCGTCTGTTTGCCTGATCAGACTCGTCTCCGCACTCCGTGCGTTGCTCCCTGCGGTGCGTGCTCACGTACTGAGGTACGCTCCGCGCGCTCCTCGGTCGCGCCTTGATCAGCGGGCGCCACCGGGCCAATGTGACGCTGTTTGTTGGTCTTTTGTCAGTCCGTTTTTTTGCCCGAACAGGTCCTTCTCCGCAGCTGGATTCCGTGGGATCCGAAGGGCCGCTGCGTGGATCTCCACCCTGACCGGATAATTCCGACCGAAACGCATAGAAACCTACCAGAATCGGCCGGTTTTTCGTTTGATCCGACCCTTCGTATCGTGTTACAAAAACCTTGCGATTTTCCCGGACAGTTTCCACCAAATCTCTCGAAGGATCTTGACTGATGGACCTGAGCAACGACTTCCGCCAAGGCCTGCTAAGAACACGTAACTGGATGAGCCTCGTCGATGTGCTGCGGGGAGGCATCGACTCGATCGGTGACGACGCCCAGAAAGCCGTTGCGCTGTTCGATCTGGGTGTCTTGTGGGAACAGCAACTTCTGCGGCAGGACCTCGCGGTTCAGGAATACCAACGGGCGTTTGCGCTCGATCCGTCGCGTGTCGACGCCACGGCGCGCGCGCGGGCGGTGAGTTGGCTACGCGGCGATCTCGACGCCGTTCTGAGCCTGTTGACCACGGAGTTGGACCAGGGTCAAGACGCGGATCGGCAGGGAGCGCTGCATCACCAGCGTGGCCTCGTGCACCTGGCCCGTGGGGAGCACGACGCGGGAGTGGACGCCCTGCGCATGGCAGCCCAGGCCACCGACGACCAGGACGTGGCGGAAGATCTGGCAGCGGCTGACTTCGATCCCGACAACTGGGAGGCCGAGGTTTCGGATCTCGTCGAGGGGGCCGCCGAGCTGGATACCGCCGCGGCGTGCCGGCGCCTGATGAGGGCCGCGCGGATCGTCCTGCAGAAGGCTCCGGGATCCGAAGATCTGGAGTCGCTGCTCCGGAACGCGCTGGAGTTCGACCCCCATGATCAGGAAGCCAACTATCTCGTAGAGCAGCTGCTCCTCTCGGGCGAGCGGTACGACGAGCTGTTCAAGCTGCAGTCGGCGAGGATCTACACCCTTCCCGACGAGGCCGCCCAGGCGCAGATGTACCTCCAGTGCGCGGTGTTCTGGGAGACGCGTGTTCAGGATACCGAGCGGTCCACGGCCTTGTATCGTCGCGCCTTGCACACGGCGTACGAGTCGGGAGAGGGGTTCGGGGGTCACTTCGTGGCCATGGCGCGGGTGGTGGAGCTGTCGGTTGACAAGGACGTTTGGGAGGAGATCTTCGGGCTGATCGACAGCGGTCTCGCCGCCGACCTGCCCCTGGAGGAGAAGGTGGCGCTGGCGGCCATCGGGGGCGCGACCGCCGTGGACCACCTCCAGGACCGGGAGCGGTCCGCGCGTTACTTTGCCCTGCTCGAGGAGAACGCCGCCGAGCATGAGGACTTCCGGCGCTGTGTGCTCGGACAGGACGTGGCATCGGCGTCAGCGGCCGAAGAGGCTGAGGTCGCCGAGGAGGCCGGTGACGCCGAGGGGGAGGCCCCGAAGGACGACGCCGAGCCCGAGGCGGAGCCCGCGCCTGAGGTGGAGGCAGAGCCAGAGGCAGAGCTGGAGGAGACCTTCGACGGCAAGGCCGCCGAGTTCATCGAGGCCGCTCGAGGCTTCGAGGCCGACGACCCGGAGAAAGCCGTGGACCAGTGGCGCCGCGCCGCCCAGGCGGCGCCCAAGAGCGTCATGCCGCGGATCCAGCTGGGACAAACCCTAAAGCGCATCGAGAAGTGGAACGCCGCCGCTGACGCCTTCAACGACGCCCTGCGGAAGATGCCCGAAGGGTACCCGCAGAAGCGCGCCCAGATCCTGGGAGAGCTGCTCTTTTTGTACCGTGACAAGATGAGCCTGGACGTCAAGGTGCTCGACGCCTTGAAGCAGCTGGTGGCGCTGCTGCCCAAGAACCTGGACTACATCGACCAGCTCATTGACCAGCTGAGCAAGATGAAGCGGCTCCCGGACCTCGTGGCCGCTCTCCAGGCCAAGGCCGACGCCGTGGACACCCAGGAGCAGAAGATCGCCATCCAGCTGGAGATCGCCCGCACCTTCATCGAGAAGTTCTCGAACCAGGCCGAGGCCATCAAGGCCTTCGAAAAGGTGCTGGGTTTCGACGAGACCAACATCGAGGCCATCTCTCATCTCAAGGAGATGTACGCCAAGCGGCGTGACTGGGAGAAGCTCATCAAGGTCTCCACCACCGAGGTGGACCTCACCGAAGATCCCGACGAGCGTCGGCAGCGGATGATTGACCTGGCCCAGATGGCGACGGAAAAGCTCAAGAAGCCGGCCATCTCCGCCGAGCTGTGGGGCAAGGTCCTCGACATCGATGAGAACAACCTCGCGGCCATGACCAATCTGCAAAAGGTCTACGAGCGCGAGAAGAACTGGGAGAAGCTGGCCGACGTGTGCGAGCGGGCCATGGCCCTGTCCGAGGACGTATCCGAGAAGTCCGCCCTCGCCCAGAAGCTGGGGCTTTTGTACCAGGACAAGATGGAGCTGCCGGACAAGGCCATCCAGGCCTGGAAGGTGCTGCTCGAGCTGGATCCCGACAACCGCCGGGCCAACGACTCCCTCAAGAAGCAGTACCTCGCCGCCAAGGCCTGGCAGGATCTCGAGGACTTCTACGCCAGCCAGAGCAAGTACGACGAGCTGATCCGCGTGCTCGACCGGCAGGTCAAAGACGAGGACGACGAGACCAAGGTCATGCTCCTGTTCAAGATCGCCACCCTGTGGCAGGAGCAGGTGGGCAAGCCCGACCGCGCCGTGCGCGCCTACGAGGCCGTGCTCGAGGTCGACAGTGGCAACCTGGAGGCCGCCGAGGCGCTGATCCCTCTGTTCGGGGGCGCCAACAACTACAAGAAATTGGTGGGAGTATTGGAGATTCAGCTCCAGCACACCGCCGATCGCTTCGAGCGGTTGGAGCGGCTGCGCGCCCTGGCCGGCTACTACGAGGAGAACCTCCGGGACAAGAACACCGCCCTGACGCGATACCTGGAGGCGTTCGGCGACGCCTACGAGGAGAGCTGGGTGCGGGACGAGATCGAGCGTCTCGCCGGGGAGACCGGGGAGTGGACACAGCTCGTCGCGGCGTACGAGGCGGCCTACACCAAGTTCGAGGACGACCCGTCCGGCGCCCTGCCGCTCATGCTGGTGGTGGGCCGCGTCTACGAGGAGCAGCTGGCAGACCTCGACCAGGCCCTGTCCACGAACAAGCGCATCCTCGAGCTCGACGACATGAACGAGCAGGCCGTGGCCTCGCTGGAGCGGCTCTACCAGACCACCGAGGACTATCCTGCTCTGCTGGAGGTCTATCAGAAGAAGATCGACCTGGCGGGCTCGGACGATGAGCGCTGCGAGATCCACGCCCAGGTGGCCCGTCTCTACGAGGAGATGATTGGCGACCCGGACAAGGCCATCGCGGCCTACAAGGCGATCCTCGACCTCTCCGGTGAGGATCTGTCGGCCCTGCAGGCCTTGGAGCGCCTCTACGCGGGGCAGGAGCAGTGGGCCGAACTGGCCGAGATCATCAGCCGGGAGCTGGCGCTGGTCTCCTACGAGGATGTCCAGCAGGTAGCGGATCTGAAGTTCCGTCTCGGTTCCATCGCCGAGGCCCACCTGGACGACCTCCGCTCGGCCGTCGACAACTACCGCGACATTCTGGAGCTCGATCCGGCCCACGAAGGCGCTCGGGAGGCCCTGGAGCGGCAACTGACCAACGCCGACTTCAAGCTCGAGGCGTCGAAGCTGCTGGAGCCCATCTACCAGGCCCTGTCCGATTTCGAGCGGCTGGTGCAGGTCTACGAGATCCAGATCGAAGGCGAGGACGATGTCTACGCCAAGGTGGACCTGCTGCTGCGCATCGGCGAGCTGCACGCCACTCAGCTCGGGGACTTCGAGCACGCCTTTGACGCCTACAGCCGCTGCCTGCGGCTGGACCCGGCCAACGAGACGGCACGCACCGAGCTGTTTCGCCTGTCCGAGGTAGAGGAGGGCTGGGCGAAGCTCGTGTCCCTCTTCGAGGAGGTGGTGCAAGGGGACGTGGACCCGTCTCTGCAGCGGCAGCTCTACGTGGACATCGCCGAGATCTACGACACCCGCCTCGACGGCTGGGACAAGGCGGTGGAGTTCTTCCGCAAGGCGCTGGCCATCGAGCCCGATGACCTGCGGACCTTGGAGGCCCTGGAGAAGCTGTACACCCGCCGGGAGCAGTGGGCTGACCTCCTGGAGATCTACCGTCGGAAGGTGGACCTCTCGGGTGATCCCGAGGAGCGGGAGAACCTCCACTTCCAGATCGCCTACCTCCAGGAGGAGATGCTCGGACAGATCGAAGAGGCAATCGCCAGTTACCGTGAGATCACGGCGGCCGACGACACCAACCTGCGCGCCTACAAGGCGCTGGACCGGCTACACTTCCAGCTGGAAAACTGGCACGATCTGGCCGACAACCTCTCACGTCAGCTCGAGCTGACCCTCGACGAGCACGCCGAGCAGATCGATCTGCGTATCCGCCTCGCCGAGCTGCGGGAAGCCAAGCTCGATCAGACCTCCGCGGCCGTGGACACCTACCGCGAGGTCCTGGAGCTTCACCAGGAGAACGAAGCGGCCACGGTGGCGCTGGAGCGGCTGCTGGACCACGAGGATCATCAGCAGCTCGTGGCTCAGATCCTCGAGCCCATCTACCGGATCCGTGACGACTGGCAGAAGCTCATCGGCGTGCTGGAGATCATGGCGCACCACTCCTTCGATCCCACCGAGAAGATCGAGTTGCTCCACCAGATCGGCGAGCTGTACGAGGTGGCCGGTGATGACAGCCAGCAGGCCTTCGCCACCTACGGCCGGGCCCTGATGGACGATCCCGCCAATGAGGAGACCCAGGGGCGGCTCGAGCGACTCGCCAGGGAGCTGGGCAACTGGGAGGAGCTGGTCGGGCTCTACAGCACGCGCGTGGCCGACACCACCGACCCCGAGCTCGGGGTGATGCTGCACACCCGGATCGCCGAGTACCTCGAGGGCCAGGTGGGCGATCTCGAGCGCGCGGCTGCGGCCTACAACAGCGTGCTGGAGGTGGACGCGGGTCGCATGGAGGCGGCCGACTCCCTGGAGCGAATCTTCCTGCAGCTGGAGGACTCGGGTCGTCTGGTCCAGGTGGTGCTGCGCAAGGCGGAGATCCTGATGGACCCGTACGAGAAGAAGGAGATGCTCTTCCGTGCGGCGCAGATCTATGAGGAGGTCTTGGAGGACCAGGAGGCAGCCATAGGTGTCTACAACCAGGTCATCGACTTGGACGAAGACGACCGCATGGCCTTGGACAACCTCGAGAAGTTGTACATCCGGCTGGAGCGGTGGGACAACCTCAAGGACGTCTATCAGAAGAAGGCCGACCTCGCCGAGAACGACGAGGATCGGAAGCAGATGCTCTACGTGTTGGGCCAGGTGTACGACGCAGAGCTGCAGGACGTGGACCGTGCCATCGACACCTATCAGGGGATCCTGGAGATCGACCCTGACGACTACCAGGCCATTCAGGCCCTGGATCGGCTCTACTTCGCGGCCGAGCGCTGGTACGACCTGCTCTCCATCCTCGAGCGCGAGGTGGAGCTGGCGGGCGGATCTCCCGAGGTGGTTGGGCTCAAGCATCGCATCGGGAACCTGTGGGAGGGGCAGCTGGGCGATCTGGTGCGCGCGGTGGAGAGCTACCGCGAGGCCCTGGAAATCGATCCCATGCACGAGCCCACCGTCGCAGCCCTGGACGGCATCGTGCACGGCGACAAGGAGCCTGTGGCAGCCTGCCAAGTGCTCGAGCCCATCTTCGAGTCGGCCATGGAGTGGGAGCGGCTCATCGACCTGTGCGAGGTCATGGTGCGCCACTCCGACGACCACTTCCACAAGGTGGAGCTGCTCCAGCGCGTGGCGGTGCTCTACGAGACCCAGCTGGACAAGCTCGGTGAGGCCTTCGACGCCTATGGGCGGGCCTTCAAAGAGGATCCGGGCAACGAGCAGAACACCGCGCACTTCGAGCGGCTCGCCGGGGACACCGGCATGTGGGAGCAGGCGGCTCAGCTGTATGAGGCGCAGCTGGAGGAGACGCTGGACGGTGACCTCCAGATCCGGTTGCTCCTCGCTGTGGCGCGCGTCTACGAGGTGGAGCTCGGGCGCGCCGAGGACTCCATCGCGAAGTTCCAGCAGGTGCTCGACAACGACCCGGAGAACACGGACGCCATCCATTCGTTGGACAGGCTGTACATGACGATGGAGAAGTGGTCCGAGCTCACCGACATCCTGCGGCGTGAGATCTCCATGGCGGAGAGCGACGAGCACATGGTGGAGCTGCAGTTCCGCCTCGGCCAGACCTTCGAGCTCAGCCTGCAGGACATGGACAACGCCATCGAGGTCTACCGGGAGATCCTGACCGGCCTGCCGGACCACGAGCCCACGCTGCAGGCCCTCGAGTTCTTGTTCACCGAGGAGGTGAAGCTCGAGGAGATCGCCGGGATCCTGGAGCCCCTGTATCAGATGTCCGAGCAGTGGGGCAAGCTGGCGGGGATCCTGGAGGTGCAGCTGCGGTTCATCGACAACCCGGTGGACCAGCTCACCGCGATCCAGCGGATCGCCGAGCTGCACGAGAACAACCTGTACGACGAGGTCCAGGCCTTCCGGTGGTGGGGGCACGGCTTCTCGGTGGACCCCCTGTCCGAGATGGCCGGTGAGGAGGCGGAACGGCTGGCCACCTCCACCGGTTCCTGGCAGGAGCTGGTCGGGATCTACGAGCACGTCGCCACCGACAAGGCTGGCGATCCCGATCTGGCCAAGTCCGTGCTTTTGCGCATCGCGCGGGTCTATGAGTCCGAGCTGCAGTCCGTGGAGCACGCCGAGGCTGCCAACCTGCGGGTGCTCGAGCTCGACGAGCACGATCCCACGGCTCTGGAGTCGCTGGACCGCCTCTACAGTCAGATCGCCGAGTTCGAGAAGCTGGCGGCCGTCCTCACGCGGCGCATCGGCGTAGCCGATGAAACCGACGAGGTGATCACGCTGCAGTTCCGGCTGGCACGGGTGTACGAGGACACCCTCGACGACCTGGATCAGGCGGTGACCGCGTTCCTGGCGGTGCTGGACAACGACCCGCGGAACGCTGACGCCCTCGAAGGGCTGGAGAAGATCTACTTCCGGCGGGAGGAGTGGAAGGAGCTGTTCACGGTCTACGAGCGCATGGTGGACATCGCCGAGGGCGACTCAGAGATGGCCGACTGCTACGCCCGCATGGCCAAGATCTCCTCGGACGCCTTGGAGGACGCCGCCGCGGCCCTGGATCTGTGGAACCGCGTGCTCGACATTCGCGGCGAGGATCCCGTGGCCCTGTGGGCCATGGCGGACCTGCACCAGGCCGCCGAAGAGTATCAGGAGCTGGTGGAGGTGCTCGACCGGGCGGTCTCCATCCAGGAGTCCCCCGAAGGGCAGATCGCCATCTACGAGCGCCTCGGGCGCATCTGGGCGGAGAAGCTCAACAACGAGCGCGAGGCCATAGACGCCTGGCACAACATCCTGGCCATCGACGAAGCCAACATGACCGCACTGTGGGCGCTGTCGGGGCTGTACCGCGAGAGCCAGGCCTGGGAGGAGCTCGTCGACACGCTGCACCGCCTCATCGACATCGGCATCACGCAGCTCGAGGAGAACGAGCTCATCGCGCTGTACGCCCAGCTGGGTGAGCTGCAGGGCGACATCCTCATGCGGCCCATGGAGGCCATCGAGGCCTGGCAGAAGGTGCTCACCCTGGACGACGGGGACTTCAAGGCCATGGCGGCCCTGGAGATACTCTTCACCCAAGAGGGCATGTGGGAGGACTGCATCAGCGTTCTGGAGCGCAAGGCGCGCGCGCTCGACAGCTTGGAAGAGCAGATCGACGTGCTCATGCAGGCCGCCAACACCTGGGAGGACAAGTGCGGCGACTCGCTCCAGGCGGCGGAGGTCTACGAGCGCATCCTGCAGGCCACCCCGGACAACATGACCGCTTCGGCCAACGTGGAGCAGATCTACCGGGACAACGGAAACTGGGAGAAGCTGGTGGACCTGCTCATGACCCGTATTGAGCACCTGGACACCACCGAGGAGCAGGTGGAGACCCTGCAGAATGTGGCACGGCTGTACGAGGATCAGCTGGGTGACCCGTCCAATGCCTTTGAGGTCCTAAAGGTCGCCTTCAGCCTCGACTACACCAACGAGATCACCGCCCAGGAGTTCGAGCGTCTCGCCGAGGCGACCAACCTGTGGAACGATCTGCTGGCTCAGTATTCGGAGGTGGTGCAGACCGTCGAGGACGTCGAAATCAAGTGCGACCTCTGGGTCAAGATCGGCCGCTGGTACGGTGAGAAGCTCGAACGGCCGGAGTACGCCATCGCCTCGCTGCAGCAGGCGCTGCAGCTCAACAACGAGAACACAATGGCCCTCGCCGCCCTGTCGGACTTCTACCGGCTACAGCAGCAGTGGGCAGAGCTGGTGGCGACCATGGCCCGCCACGCAGAGCTCGAGACCGAAGAGGAGGTGCTCGCGCAGCTGCACCTGGGCATCGCCGAGCTGTACGAGGACCAGCTACAGAACCCGAACATGGCCATTCAGTCCTACCAGTCGGTCCTGCGGGCCGACGAGGCCAATGTGGACGCACTCTCCTCGCTGGAGCGTCTGTACAAGATGTACCAGCAGTGGGAGCCCCTCATCGAGGTGCTCAAGCAGCGCTCGGGACACACCGACGACATCGATGAGGTCATCTCCCTCAAGATGCAGGTGGGAGAGCTGTTCGAGGATCGGCTGGACGACTCCTACAAGTCCATCGAGGCCTACAAGGAGATCATCGAGGTCGAGCCCCAACATCTGGAGGCGCTCAAGGCCCTCGAGAAGCTCTACGAGAAGACCGGCCAGATGGAGGAGTATCTGGACGTGCTCGAGCAGCAACTCGACATCCTGGGCGACGACGACGAGCGCATCGCCAAGTATCAGCAGATGGCCGCCACCTGGGAGGAGTACTTCGACAAGGTCGACCGGGCCTGCGAGTGCTACGAGAAGATCCTGCTCATCGACGAGCGGAACGTCGCTGGTTACCGCAACCTGGCCCGGCTCTATCGGCAGGAGCGGAAGTGGGAAGAGATCGTGGACACCTACGGGCGGCACATCAACGCCGTCTACGAGGACGCCGACCGCGTGGAGATCTACCAGTCCATGGGCGAGATCTACGAGCGGGAGCTGCAGGATCCCGACCGCGCCATCGAGGCATTCAGTGACATCCTGAGCTTCGACCCCGAGCACACGGGCGCGGTGTCGGCCCTGAGCCGCCTCTACGAGCAGATCGAGGACTGGGACCGGGCGCTCGATACGTTGCAGCGGCAGTCCGAGCTCACCAGTGATGCTGCCGAGCGGGTGGAGATCTACCACCGGTTGGGCAAGATCAACCAGGAGTACATGGGCGACATCGAGGCCGCTGAGGAGCGGTATGTCCAGTCCCTGGAGCTTGATCCCACGTACGTGCCGTCCATGAACCAGCTCACCGACATCTACCAGGGTCGCGGTGACTGGATGAAGGCCGCCAAGATGATGGTTCAGGCCGAGGCGTCGACTGCGAACATGCTGGAGAAGACGCGGCTTCTGCACGAGGCGGGCATGATCTACCTCGAGAAGCTCGAGGACGCGGAGACCGCCAAGGCGCTGCTGGCGCAGACCGTGGCGTTGGATCCCGAGCACGTGGGCGCGGCCGAGCCCTTGGCGGAGCTCTACTTCGCCGAGGAGCGGTTCGATGACCTGGATCCGATCATGGACATGCTCGTGCGCAAGTCCGAGGGCAAGGACAACAAGTCCCTCAACCTGCTGTACTACATGGCGGCGAACACGGCGGAGCGGCTGGGCAACGCCGAAAAGTCCCTCAAGCTGTACAAGGACGCCTACGACGCCGACTCCACCCATCTGCCCACCCTCAAGGGCATGGCGAACCTGCTGTACCATCAGGAGCAGTGGGACCGATCCTTCAAGATCTACCAGACCATCCTGGTTCACCACCGGGAGGATCAGAGCGACGAGGAGATCACCGACATCTTCTTCAAGCTCGGAAACGTCAAGCTGAAGCTGGGTGACCGCAAGAAGGCCCTCAACATGTACGAGAAGGCCCTCGAGGTGGACCCCGGGCACCGCGACACGCTCCTGGCGGTGATGGAGCTGGAAGGCCGGCTCAACAACTGGGAGGCGGTGATTCACGCCAAACGGGCGCTCATCGACAACACCGACAGCGACGACGAGCGGTTCAAGCTGCTCAGCGACGTCGGTGACATCTACCACGACAAGCTGAACAACGGGCAGAAGGCCCTGGCGGCCTATGGCGAGGCGCTGGAGCTCGTTCCCCAGGATCACATCGTCCTGTCCAAGAGCCTGGAGCTGTACACCGAGACCAAGCAGTGGAAGAAGGCGGTGGACGTCCTGATCAAGTTCGTGGAGATGGAGACGGACGCCAAGCGGCGGGCCAAGTACTACTATACGGCCGCTGTCATCTGTCGCGACGAGATCAAGGCACTGGACGAGTCGGTGGAGTACTTCAACCTGTCGCTGGACGACAACCACTCCGACCTGCTGAAGGCCTTCGAAGCCCTGGACCGTATTCTGACCTCGAAGAAGGACTGGAAGCAGCTGGAGCGCAACTACCGCCGGATGATCAAGCGGCTCACCCCCGGGGAGAACGACGCGTTGATGGTGATGCTGCTGCACAACCTCGGTGAGGTGTACCGTTCGCGGCTGCGGGACTACACCGCCGCGCTGGAGACGTTCGATCTGGCGTCCCAGCTCGAGCCGGACAACATGCACCGCCATGAGATCCTGGCCGAGTTGTGCGAGCTCGCCGGCCCGGACCACCTGCCCCAGGCCGTCGGGCACCACCAGGCGCTCATCGAGGCCTCTCCGTACAAGTTCGACAGCTACCACAAGCTGTATCGCATCTACATGGAGACCCGCCAGTATGACAAGGCCTGGTGTGTGTCCTCGGCGCTGTCCTTCCTCAAGAAGGCTGACCCCGAGGAGCGCCAGCTCTATGACCAGTACAAGCAGAAGGGCTTTGTGCGGGCCAAGCAGCGAATGAGCGACGAGCTCTGGACTCGCCAGGTCTACGCCAAGGACGAGGAGCGGCTTCTGGGCATCCTGTTCGGGCTTTTGTCACCGGCCGTGGCCCGGGTGAAGGCGCGGCCCTACAAGGACTGGAAGATCAAGCGCAAGGAGAAGCGCGACATCGCCACGGACCAGCTGCTGTTCTCCAAGGTCTTCAACTACGTGAGCCAGGTGTTGAACCTTCCCGAGCTGCCCGAGCTCTTTTTGCGGCAGGAGATGCGCGGTGGCATTCAGATGGCCACCGCCGTCGAGAAGAACATCATGATCCCCTTCTGCGTGGTGGGGGCCGACCTGCTCCAGGGCCGTCCGGAGAAGGAGTTGGCCTACATCATCTCCCGGGAGATCTCCTTTCTGCGGCCCGAGCACTACATCCTCAAGTCGGTCCAGACGGTGGCCGAGCTCAAGGTGCTGCTCTTCTCCGCCATGAAGATGGTCAACCCCGGGGTGCAGGTGCCGCCGGAGCTGGTGGCCAACGTGAACAGCACCGCGCAGCAGCTGGGCAAGCTCCTGCCCCCGCAGAACCTCGAGCAGGTCGGAGCGGTGGTGAAGAAGCTCGTGGAGATCGGTGACAAGGCTGACCTCGCGCGCTGGCTGCAAGCCGTGGAGTACTCGGCAAACCACACCGGGTTCATCCTTTGCAACGATCTTGAGGTGGCCTCGGCGGTCATCGCCCGGGAGCCCGTGCCCGTGGGGGGCATCGCTGCCAAGGAGAAGGTCAAGGAGCTGGTGCTCTATGCCATCTCGGAGGAGTACTTCGAGGTTCGCAACCAGCTCGGTCTGTCCATCGTGGGCTAGGCGAAGCCGACTCGACTCAGCCCGCCCATGCCAACTTCTTGCATCGTGATGGCTGCCGGTCGGGGCACCCGGCTCCGCGCCGCCCTTTCGAAAATGCTCCTTCCCCTCGATGGGATGCCCCTGGTGGCGCACCCTGTCGGGACGGCTTTGCGCCTGAGGGGGTGCGAGGTGGTGGTGGTGGTGGGCCACCAAAAGGAGGCCGTGCAGAAGGCGCTTGCCGTTCACTTCGGTGACAAGCCGCTCCAATTCGCCGTGCAGCGCGCCCAGCGCGGCACCGGGGACGCCGTGGCGGCAGGGCTTTCCAAGGTTCGGGGCCGCCGGGGATCGGTGCTCATTCTCTCGGGGGACGTGCCGCTGCTTAGCGCCCGGACCCTGGGGCGTTTGCGGCGGCTGCGGGAGAGGCGCGACGCCCGGGTGGCCCTCCTCTCCATGCGGCTCGACCGGCCGGCGCACTATGGGCGGGTGATCCGCGAGGGACGTCAGGTGCGGGGTGTGGTGGAGTACCTGGACGCCAGTCCAGTCGAGCGCGCCGTGGACGAGGTGAATGCGGGCGTGTACTGCGTGGAGCTGGGCTTTTTACGCCGCGAGATCAAGCGTCTCGGCGCGAACAACGCCAAGGGCGAGGTGTACTTGACCGATCTCGTGGCTGCCGCGGCAAAGAGTGGCTCCGCCGTGGCGATGCAGTGCGATCCACTGGAGGTGCAGGGCGTGAACACCTGGGCGGAGCTCGCGTCCGTGGCCAGGGAGGTTCGTCAGCGCGTGACGACGAAGCTCATGGCCAACGGGGTTTTCTTGGAGGACCCGGAGCGGGTGGTGATCCACTCGTCGGTGCGAGTCGGGGCCGACAGCCGGCTTGGTGCGGGCGTGGAGCTGACGGGGCGGACGCGTGTCGGCCCCGGCTGTCGGCTGGAGGCGGGCGTCATCCTCAGGGACTGTGTCCTAGGCGGCGGCGTGCACGTAAAACCCTACTCCGTGCTCGAGGGCGTGCGTCTCGAGTCGGGCGCCGTGGTGGGATCCCACACCCACCGATCGGCGTCCGCAGGGAGGTCACATACAACCGATTAGCTCGGCGCGGCGCTGTGCGCCGCCCGCGCTGGCGCCCAGACCTGGGCAAGAGAAAGGAAGACAGACCATGACTGGACCTGAAATGTTCAACGAGAAGCTCCCCGGCGTCCTGAAGGAGCACCCGGACAAGTTCAAGGGGATCAACGAGATCTTCAAGTTCGTGATCACCGGCGATGACGGCGGCACCTGGCGCCTCGACACCAAGGCCGATCCGCCGACTTGCACCGAGGGCGACGGAGATGCCACCTGCACCATCGAGATCAACCTGGAGAATTTCCAGGCGCTCATCGGCAACCTCATGCTTGCCATGCAGTTCATGAGCCAAAAGAAGATGACCATCGACAACCCGATGGCCGCCATGAAGCTGCAGAAGGTGTTTCCGCTGCTCAAGTAGCGGCCGTAGTGGCTGCCCGGGCCTGGGGACCGGGCAGCCTTGTTCTTGCCGAGGGGGTGATCATGCCACTGTCCCTGGCCCTGCGAGGACTCAGGGTGCTGGATCTTACCCGGTTGCTCCCGGGGCCCTTCGGAACGTTGATCCTGGCCGATCTCGGTGCGGATGTCGTGAAGATCGAGCAGCCGGGAGCCGGCGACTACCTGCGGATGCTGCCGCCCCTGGTCGATGGCATCGGCGCCCGGTTCAGGGCCGTCAATCGCGGAAAGCGCTCGGTGGCCCTCGACCTGGGCTGCGACGCCGGGCGGGAGGTTCTGTTACGTCTGGCCTCGAGCGCCGACGTGGTGGTCGAGGGGTTCCGTCCCGGGGTCATGGACAGGCTCGGCATCGGCTTCGCGGCCCTGTGCGAGGTCAAGCCCGACACGATCCTGTGCTCCATCAGCGGCTACGGACAGACGGGGCCATACAAGGCGAGGGCCGGACACGACATCAACTTTCTGGCGCTGTCCGGGCTCTTGGCAGAGCTGAGCGGCGACCGCCACCCGCGGCCCCTGCCGGTGCAGATCGCCGACCTGGTGGGCGGTGGGCTCTTCGGAGTGGTCGCCATCCTGGCCGGTCTGGAGCAGCGGCGGCGCGGGGGCGGTCCCCTGCACCTGGACGTCTCGATGACCGAGGGGGTCATGGCGCTCATCGCCGGTGAGGTGGCGGACCTCCTCGCCGCGGGCGAGGCACGCCCCGCGCCAGGCGAGGCGCTGTTGACCGGCGGGCTGGCGACCTACGGGGTGTATCCTGCGGCCGATGGGAAGCTGCTCGCGGTGGGCGCGCTGGAGCCGAAGTTCTCAGGCGTCCTGGGGCCTCTGCTCGGGTTCGAGGCCCGCGCGGACGACATGGTCGCCGGTCCCGCGCGACAGCGTTCGTTGGCCGAACAGATCGGACGGTCCCTCAAGACCCGCGGCCGGGAAGAGTGGATGGAGGTGCTCGGGGCACACGACGTGTGCTGCGAGCCGGCCCTGGCCCCCGCCGAGCTCGCCGATCATCCCCAGCACCGGGCGCGGGGGGTGCTGCGTGCCGGTGAAACGGCCTGGGGCCTCTCCGCCGACGGCCCGGTGCACACTCCCTGCACGCGCGTGGGACCCGACCGCGTGGCGCCGAACCTCGGCGAGCACACCCGGGAGGTGCTCCGCGAAGCGGGGTACGATGACCCGCAGATCGAGGCCCTGGTGGCCGACGAGGTCCTCGCCGACCCCGTCGGATGATTCCCCTGGTTGATTCTCTCGGGTCCTCAGTAGGTGGGAAAAGCGTTTTGGGCGTGGCCGGCGGTGAGCTCGTGCGGGCTGATCGTTCCCAGGTCGATGTCTGGGGGCATCACGGTGTCGATGCGGATGAACCCGGCGGAGCCACCGCCGCCGCCGCCGTTGAAGTCATTGGCGGTGCCGCCCACGCCCGCCAGGTCGCTCCCCGCGCCTCCGTCGCCACCGTGCGCGCCGCCGCCGGGCGTCGGCAGGTCCCCTGAAGATCCGGCCTCTCCCGATTCGCCGCTCTCCACGTCGCCTCCACCTCCACCGTTTGCCGCGACCACGCCTTCGATCAGGCAGATGTGGGTCTGGATGAGCACCATGCCGCCGGAGCCGCCCCCGGCCCCGGCGCCTCTGCTCGAGCCGCCGCCGCCGCCCACGTTGACCACGCCCGTGGCGAGGACCTCCAGCGCCACCTGGGCGGCGAGCATCAGGGCCCCTCCGCCGCCCCCTCCCGGTGCCTTGTTCTGCTCGAGGACGTCCCCGGCAGTGGAGCCGCCACCGTGGCCTCCCACGAGTGAGCCATCCACGGTGTCCACTGTGACAATGGTGCCGCCCGGACCTCCCGCTACTGGGCTGCCCGCGATCGGAACCACAGTCCCACCGTCACCGCCCAGGCCCGTGTGTCCTCCACCGCCCGCGCCGCTTTTGAGGAGCGCCGTGCTGCTCTTGGCCCCCGGCGCCCCGCCCCCGGATCCCCCTCCGGCTCCGCCTTCCAAGCCACCGGGATAGCCACCCGGCCCTGGGGTACCGTCAGACCGCCCCTGGGCCATGAGCTCACCTGCGATGACGATGGAGCCGCTGGCCACCAGCGCCAGGGCTTGTGTGCCCTCCACCTCCACCCGGGCCCCATCGGGGATCTGGATCTCGGCGAAGCCGATGATGGTCACGGGCCCGATGTCGACCGAACGGAGATGCTCGCGCACCTTGAAGTCGACCGCCAGTGGGCCCGAGGGAGTGGTGATGGTCCAATCATCGGTGTTGATGACCGTGAGCCCTTGGTCGGCCACCCACGCGCCGGTGCCCACGTCATTGGCCATGTTGACGTTCTCTGCCCAGAGGGGACTTGCGCAGTAGACCCTGTCCTCCTCGTTGTAGGCGCAGCCCCAAAAGCAGGTCTTGTTGAAGGTCCACTCCCCGTCCTCGCAGTCCTCCACGTCCAACCCGTGGCACCGCTGCACGCCATTGGTGCAACCGCCGCCGCCGTCGAGGTCCGCGTCTACCTCGGCGTCAAGTACCTGTGTTACGTCCACCCCAGCGCCATCCGGGATGTCGAGGCCCTGTACGTCGAATTGGCATCCCAACATCGCCGTGGTCGCCAGGGCTATCCCCAACAGCGATCGTCCGCATGGTGGTGACATCGATTTTTCCCATCAAGGGCCCTGAGTCGGGCGCCATGATTGAATCATACTCCCATGCGATTCTGACGATCAAGGGGGCACTCGAGCAGCTCCCCTTGGCGCCTCGGCCAACGCGGCGTCTACCTCCCTTCGCAACGTGGCCAGTCGGAAGGGCTTGCGAACGAAGCCGCGGCATCCCAGCTTCTTTGCCCGTGCCTCCTCGCCAGCCATGATCCGAGCGCTGATGGCGAGCACCGGGATGTCGGTCGTCGGCGGGTTGGCGCGCAGCCTCTCGATTACCTCGAAACCTGACAGGGCAGGCAGGCGAACATCCACGAGGACGAGCGCCGGGATGATGCGCTCCACGAGTGCCAGCCCTGCCAGGCCATCGGAAGCGCGGAGGATCCGACATTGGTCCCGGAGCCCGTCGGTGACCAGGTCGGCGCAGGGGTCGTCGTCCTCAATGTAGACGACCGTGGGAAGGGCTCGGATGTCGTCAGGTGCTCCGTTCATTTCTGCAGCCTGAAGACGCCGTAGAGATCGTGGCGCAGGATGCGCATCTCCATGCGGTCCCCCGAGTGGGCCGACAGGATCACCAGGGCGCTGGCCTCGTTGGTGTCTACGGCGGGCACGAAGAAGATGTAAGTCGACAGGGGATCCCCGTCGAAGTCCATGTCTCCCAGGGCGTCGTTCTCCGCCTCTACGACCGGGATGAGTGTCGCGTCGAAGCCGGAGGTGGCGTCCTGGTTCGGGGTCAGCTGAAGGTGGCCGGTCAGGGTCGACCGATCGATGCTCACCACGGTGAGTACCGCGTTGGTGTCCGAGTCGAACCCCTGTCGCAGGTACTCGCTGCGCACGATGTTGCCCCGCCAGACGCCGGTGTAGTCCCGCAGGTCGGTGCAGCCCGCCAACAGCAGCGTGGACACCAGGATTCCCAGGGAGACTCGTCGCCGTGACCCAGGTTCGAGAAATGTTTGGAAGGATTGCCCCAGCATGGCGAACTCCTCTACTATCGGGGGGTATTATATCATCTCGTGCCGAGGAGGCCATGCAACGGCTGACCCACTGGATCGCGTTTCGATCGCCACGGCGACTTGTCGCCTGGACCGCTGCTGGTTTGCTCGGCTGCTCGGCCTGGACCGGGGCTGTGGCGGCACCTCGGGCCTCGCCCGTGGATCGGCCTCGAGCCTCACCCGTGAAGCGGCCCCGGGCCTCGCCCGTGAAGCGGCCCCGGGCCTCGCCCGTGAAGCGGCCTCGAGCCTCACCCGTGAAGCGGCCCCGGGCCTCACCCGTGAAGCGGCCCCGGGCCTCACCCGTGGAGCGGCCCAGGTATGCGCGACCCGTGCCGCCACGCCGCCGGCTTCGGCCGGGGGCTTCCTCTGACGATGATCCTCCCCGGTACACGGTGGAGCGTATCCGCATCCGGGGCCGCCGGTCCACCCACCCCACCGTGATCCGACGCAAGCTGGGGATCCGCAAGGGCGACGTCATCACCGCCGCTGATCCGCGCATCGTCAAGGCGCGGTTGACCCTACTGGCCTCCGGGCTGTTCCGCGACGTCTCCTTCTCCTTGTCCAAGGGATCCAAGCCCGGGCGGGTCATTCTGAACGTACGGGTGCGGGAGCGTGGCACGATCGTGGTCCAGGCCCTGCACCTGGGATACTCGAACGCGACTCCCTTCTGGGGAGGGATCGACCTGGCCGAGAACAACTTTCTGGGGCGGGGGTTGCACCTCTCGGCCGCTTTTGTCGTGGGGGCGGCGGCCAAGGACGTGGCCGCCGGCGCGCGGCTGCAGCACGCCGAGCAGCTTCGCTTCTCCTACCCGGGCCTTTTGGGCCGGCAGGTGGGCATGTCCCTGATGCTCCTGCACGCGGAGGCGTCCGACCTGTTTCGCATCGACGGTGCGAACCCCAACGGCTCCGACGTGGAGAACTTTTCGGCGGTGCGCTATCGGCGGGTGGGCGGCATCCTGGGCCTGTTCAGCGCCCTGGGCTCTCAGAACCGGGTCTACCTGGACTTCCGGTTCGAGTGGATCGCGGCCCGCCTTCCCCAGGGAGCGGTGCGGTTCTTTCCGGACGGACGCAAGGAGATGCTCTCCTTCGACCTGGTCGATGGCAACAGCTTCTTGTCCTCGGTTGCCGCCACCTTCGTGCGCGACACCCGCAACGACCCCGTCCTGCCCACCAGCGGCATGCGTCTGGAGATCGCCGCCGAGATGGCCACCAAGTACATCGGCTCGAGCTATCAGTTCGCCAAGGTTGTGGCGTCTTTCCAGAAGTTCTGGCTGCTGCCCTGGTACCGCCACGTCTTCTCGCTGCACCTGTACGCCGGGGTCATCATCGGCAAGACCCCGCTGTTCAACAAGTTCTTCATCGGTGACCTCAACGAGCAGGTGCAGCGACGGGCCCTGGGTCTCAACTTCGCCACCCGGCCGAGCCGGAACCTGTTTTCGAATTCCATCGTGGACATGCGCTACGAGACCATTGCCGGACGGGCGGCCTTGCGGTACGCCATTCCGCTGTCGAGGGGCGGTCGGCTCGTCTACAACTCCAACTTCTTCGTCTCGGTGGGGCTCCTCGCGATGCTCTCCGAGGAAGACTTTCGCGTCCGGGATGAAGGGCTCCGGCAGGCCATTCCCATCGACATGGTCTTCGACGTTGGCTTCCGGTTCGACACCTACATTGGCGTCTTCACCCTCTCTTTTGGCAATGCGCTGGGCTGGATACCAAGGTAGCGGCCCTCGTGGCACCGCCCGCCGCTGGCCCCGGGTGCTGTTGGTTGGGCTCGGGGTGCTCCTGGGCCTCGCGGTGTGGTTGCCGAAGGCCGAGGCCCGCAGGTGCAGGGGCGGCAGCTGGAAGGTGGTGCGCTTCTCGGAGGACCGCAAGAAGAAGAACATTTTGTTGTCGTTCAAGTTCCGTAAGTTCTTCGACAAGCGGCTGAAGGAGAAGCTCAAGTCGGGCATCTCGCGGCATATCTACCTCGAGGCGGTGTTGTTTCGGCAGCGGGGGCGTCGGCGCCTCAAGACCATCATCCGGGACTGCAGGGTCGCCTACGACGTGTGGGCTGGAACCTATCGCATCACGGTGCACGACTCCTGGGGCGCGCACCACTACCGCGAGAACAGTCTCCGGAAGGCCCTGCGGCGCATTGCGAATGTGACCCTTCTGCTCGGGCCCATGCGGCAGTTTCCAGTGAAGATGAAGTTCTACGTGGAGATGCGGATCCTCTTTGCGCCCATGCCCAAGTCACTTGCCGCCCGCATCCGCCGGTGGATCATGAACCAGGGCAAGTCGCGCATCATACGCGGGGGATCTCCCATTGCCCCCACGGTCGTGATCCGGGTGCACAGCCGCATCAGCCGGGCCCTCAAGCGAGTCAAGTACTGCACTCAGACCACCTGGAATGCGGGGCCGTAGACCATGGGACGATTCGGTGTCAAGCTGGTGATCCTGCTGCTGCTCATCTCTGCGAGCTTCTTTTTCTTCTCGCTATACCTGGTCGACAGCACCGTGCAGGTGTCCAGTGCGACCCTGCGGGGGTACATTCGCGAGCTGGAGAGCGAGCTGCGCACGGTTCCACCGCTGTACCGAGAGCTCTTTCGTGCCCAGAAGCAGCGGTACGACAACATCGGCACCTCGGTGGCCGGGTCACCCCACCTGACCCACGCCGTGTGGAACCGGGATCCCGAGGAGATGCGGCAGGCCCTGGCCTTGGCGATGGGGCGCAATGACGAGCTGAAGCGGTTGGCGGTGCGGAATCCGGCGGAGCGACTGGTGGCGGTCCAGGGATCCGAGGGTGAGCAGGGGAGCCGCTTTCGGCTGTTCAAGCCGATCGGCGCCACGGGTTGGATCCTCGTGGTGGAGTTCGCCATCACCCGCAGGGCCACCGAGCAGTTCCAGTCGCTGGTCCGCAAGCTCGACCTGGAGTCCCCCCACGTGAAGAAGACCGACCAGAAGCTGCAGCGCTACTCTCTGGTTTCGTTTCTGCGCTTTTTCGGCGGTGCCATGCTGATCGTCACCGTCGTCGGGCTGCTGTTCGCGCGACGATTCTCCAAGCGCCTCAGCCGGCTGTCGGGGGCCACCAAGCGTGTCGCCGCGGGGGACCTGGACGTGGCCGTGCCCACCCGCGCCCGCGACGAGATCGGCCAGCTCAACAGCGCGTTCAACGAGATGGTCGCCGAGCTCCGAAGGAACCGTGCACAGATTGCCTACCTCCAGAAGATCAGCGCCTGGCAGGAGGTCGCCCGCCGCTTGGCGCACGAGATCAAGAACCCGCTGACGCCCATTCTCCTGTCCGTACAGCAGGCCCAGCAGAAGTATGACGGCGACGATCCGAAGTACCGGAAGCTGCTCGACGAGGCGGCGGAGATCGTCAACGAGGAGGTAGACGGGCTGCGGCGGTTGGTGGAGGCCTTCTCCGCCTTTGCCAAGTTGCCCCGGGTGCAGCCCGAGGCGGAGCGTGTCTCCGCGGTGGTGGACGACCTCCGCCGCTCCCTGGGGGACCTCGAGGACGTGGGCGAGCTGGACTGGACTCCGCCGGTGCCCGAGTTCGAAATCAAGGTGGACCGCCTGCTGTTTCGACGGGCGCTGGTAAACCTGGTGGAGAATGCCTACCAGGCCGCTCAGGAGGCGGGCGAGGCGCCGCGCGTGACGATCCGGGCGCGTCGCTTGGTGCATTCCGGTGTGGCGCTCATCACCCTCACGGACAACGGCCCCGGTGTGCCCGACGACCTGCGGGATCGGGTCTTCGACCCCTACTTCACCACCAAGGGATCTGGAACTGGCCTCGGCTTGGCCATCGTGAAGAAGATTGTGCTCGAGCACGGCGGCACCATCGATCTGGAGGCCGCACCCACAGGGGGCTCGAGGTTCACGATCCGCGTACCGGTGGCATAGGGGACGGAGCTCCGTCCCTATTCCCTCTATTCCCTCTATTCCCTATTCCGTCCAGACCTGCGCGAGCTCGATGAGGGTCGCGACCGTGAAGGACATGTCCTGCACGGAGATCCACTCCCGCTTGGAGTGGAAGTTGTGGCCGCCGGTGAAAATGTTGGGGGTGGGCAGCCCCTTGAAGGTCAGCATTGCGCCGTCGGTGCCCCCCCGGGCGAAGGAAAGCTTGGGCTCGCCGCCGGCCCTGCGAACGGCCTCCATGGCCTTGTCCACCACCTCGGGGGCCTCTTCGAGCAGCGGGCGCATGTTGCGGTACTGCTGCCGCAGCTCGGACTCGATGACCACGCCGGGGAAGCGATCCCTGGCCGAGGCGACGACGGACTCCAGGGTTTCCTCCAGACGCTCGAGGCCGCTGGTGGCGAAGTCCCGCACGAGCAGCTTGATCTCCGCCTCCTCCACGCCGCCGTTGACGCTGATGGGGTGCAGGTAGCCCTGCCGGCCCTCGGTGGTCTCTGGCGCCTCGTCGGGGGGGAGCCCCGCCACCACGGCCGAGGCGGCTTTGAGCGCGTTTGTGAGCTTGCCCTTGGCATAGCCGGGGTGCACGTTGCGCCCCTTGATCGTGAGGACCACCATGTCCGCGCAGAAGGTCTCGTTCTCGATCTCGCACACGGTCTCGCCGTCTATGGTGTAGGCGAGCGCGGCGCCGAACCCGGCCACGTCGAAGTGCAGCGTCCCCCGGCCGATCTCCTCGTCGCAGGTGAACGCCAGGCGCACCTCGGTGTGGGGCAGGTCTGGGTGATCCAACAAGTGTGCCACGGCGGTGACGATGGCCGCGATGCCCGCCTTGTTGTCGGCGCCCAGGAGGGTGGAGCCGTCGGACGTGATGATGTCGTGGCCATGGCACTGGTCGAGCGCCGGGCTGTCATCAGGATGGATCTCGATGCCGGTGGCCAGCTTGAGCGGGCCGCCCTGGTAGTCGCTGTGGGTCATGGGCTTGACGTCGGCCCCGGACACCTCGGGGGAGGTGTCCATGTGCGCGATCCAGCCGATGACGGGCCCGCCAGCGCCCTCGCTCCGTTCCAGGGTTGCGGTGACGCAGCCCCACTCGTCCATCACCGCGTCGGGCAGTCCCAGATTCTGGAGCTCCTCCACCAGGAGCTGGCCCAGGTGCTTCTGGCTGGGGTTGCTGGGGTAGTCCGTGGCGTCCTCCACGGCCTGGGTGTCGATGGCCACGTACCTCAAAAAGCGCTGTACCGCTGGCGGCAGCGGCTCGAACTGCTGGGTTTTCATGGGGTTCCCCTGTTACCGCCTCGTCTGCGGCTTGGCGAGGAAGAGCTGTCGTAGCCGGTCTCCCTGGGTGAGCACGAAGAACTCGCCGGCAAAGACAGGACCATACTGCGGCTGCATGAACCGCTCGGATCCGGAGCGCGGGATCTTGAAGAGTCGCTTGGCCGTGCCGTTGCCTTCGTCGATGGAGAAGAGGCCCAGCTGCTCCTCGGGCTGGCCGGACACTGCGGCGCCGGTGGTCATGTAGAGCTTGCCCCCGTAGGCGCGGGGCGGCGCCGGCCAGGCCAGGTTGCACTTTGTCCAGCGCGGCTTGCCTTCGAACAGGTCGATGGCGACCAGACAGCGGCCGCCCCTGGCCGGATACATGACCAGGTCCGCGTCGACGAAGAACCAGGGGAACAGGCCCTTGACCACCGAGGCCAGGGGCTTGATTTCCTTGGCCGGCTTCGCAACCGAAGCCACCCAGGCGCGGTCAGCCTTCTTGCCTTCACGGTCGAACTTCACCGCCTCCAGCAACCCGGCCTGCTTCGGCTGGAAGGTCAGCACCCGCACCAGCAGTGGGGTCTTGCCCATCATGGTCAGGTGCCAGCCGCCTGGCTTCCACGTGTCTTTCTTTTTTCCCGTGACCGGATCGATGACCAGGGCGTGGCTGTGATGCGAGAAGATCACGCCGCCGGCCACCTCCACGATCTTCGGGCGTAGGGTCGGCTTGAACTTCACCTTCCAGCGCGTTCGCCCGGCCTTCTTGAGGTCCAGTGCGCGTATCTCGCCGCTGGGAGCCTTGACGAACATCAGGGTCGGCCCCACGGCCACGACCCGGCCGCCGGCGAGCTTGTGCCTCCACAGGATCCGCCCTTTGGAGCTCAGCATGGCGAGGGAACCCAGGCGCTCGAGCCAGACCCGCCCACCCATCTTCCTGATCATGGGGACCTTGGTCTTGCGGGCGTTGATCCGGTGTGGGATGCCGCCAGTGGCCATGCCAGTGGCCGCGTTGTAGGCCCGGACCCAGACCTTGTCGGCGAAGATGACCTTGTCGCCTAGAAGCTGCACGGCTTTTTCGGCGTAGGCCGGCGTGGCGGTGAACATGTTCCACCGCACCACCCAACGCCGCTTGCCAGTGGCCAGGTTGATGCCCCACACCTGGGCCATGCCCTTCATACGAATCCAGTCCACCACCGTAATGATCAGCGTGTTCTTGACCACGCCGAGCACGCGGTTGACCGACGGCCGATGGGGCGGGGACTTGATCTCGAAGGAGAAAGTGACCCGCCCGTCGGCGCCCACGCCCACCACCTTGCGCCCCTCGGCGATGTAGAAGGTCGAGCCGCGAGCGAAGTGCTGGTTTCCGCGGATGTCCTCGAGGGTCTCCCGGCGCCAGGCCTCGTTCAGGGTCTTTTTGTCGTAGGCAACGACGGCGGTCTTGGTGACACAGTACAGCTGTTTGGAGCCGTACTGGCAGCCCCGCCGCACACCCGTCTGGATCTTGCCGGTCAGCTGCCCATCTTTGCCGTTGAGCAGGAACATGTGGTCGGCTCGGCCCGGCACGCGGTTGATGAGCCGCACCTGATCGCCCAGGACGAAGAGCGAATTGTGGCTGCGGATGCGCCCGGGAAGCAGCTTCTTCCACCGGGGTTTGAGCGTGTTCGGATCCAGCCGGGAGACCTCCGTCTTGACGACGAGGGGCACGGCCTTGGAGCCCACCACGAGCATGTCACCTTTGACCTGGGGCTTGGTGGCAACGAGCCCCTCGGGCTGGTTGAGCCGGTGGCGGAAGATCACCTTCTTGCCCGGCCGGCCGTCCAGGTTGATGCCCACCAGGAAGTCTCCGGTCAAGGCGATGACCTCACCTTCTGCCAGGGCGAGCAGGGGCGCCGTGATGGGCGCACCCAGGTCGGCCACGGGGCTCGCTTTGCCGGTCTTGCGATCGATGAAGTAGATTTTCGGGCCCTTGGCGGTGATGAACCCCTCACCGATTGGCGTCACACCCAGCACACCGGTGAGCTTGCAGGTCCAGGCGTCCCGGCCGTAGATGTCGAAAGCCCGGATCTTGTCCCCTTCCACCCAGGCAGCCAGGTAGGTGACATTACGAGCGAGCTCGAAGCTCCAGGGCAGGTTGGGGTCGCGCAGCTTGAGGTTGACGGCCTTGGTCCAACGCGTGGAGCCCCGGCGGGTGTCTATCCCCACGATAGCCGTCGGCTTGACCAATCCGCCGGCGACCGGTTGGTACAGTACGCCCAGTCCACGGGTCTTGGTGCGATCGAAGATGTGGACGCGCCCCTCCACCCGGATGGTTTTGCCACGATAAGGGTAGCTCGGGGGCGGCTGCTCCACCCGCGGACCGGGCCGTGGATCGGTGGACTTGGGGCAGGCCGCCAGGGCGACGATGGCAAGACCGGAAAGGGTGGCGATGACGACACCGCTCAGACGTGCATTTGCAGCGTAAAGCATGGGACCTCCTGACGTTCCACGGCAAACGCTGGGAGTGTAGTCAACGCGGTCCAGATAGGCAACCGCTACCTCGCGGCCATGGTCTTTCCACGGGGTCTGTGGGAGTCGCCCGGGCCAGATCCCTCTGGCAATGGATCGGGCGGGGGGATACACTGCGGCAGCTACCCAAGGGACCCGCGATCCAGTGGCTCGCGGGGTAGGGACTCGTGGCCGACGTTACTATGGATGGGCGCTCCATGAAGCGCAGCGACAACCCGCTGGGTTTTGCCCTGGATTTTCTGGGAGGCAGGGCTCACGTGACCCTGGGGCGTCGGCACATCGGTGGGTTGGTCCGATTGGATCACCTGGCCCTGGAGGTCCCGGAGGTCTCCTTTCCTTTCGACGTCAGCGGTGGAGCAGGGCGGTTCCGGCACCGACGGTGTCGATTGCGGCGGTGCGAGGCCTCGGTTGAGGCCGAGGCCTTCTCGAGCTGGTTCACCGGTCGGGACCCCCTGGCGTCCTACGGGTTCCACCAGATCTCGATGCGTTGGCTCGACGGATGCATCCGCATTGAAGGGGTCGCGCGCCTGGGTGACCGGCAGGTGCCTTTCACGGCCCAACTGAGCGTGGTGGCCACGGACGATCTTCGGCTCCGGCTGGTCATGGACCACTGGCGTCCATATGGATACCTGCCCTTGCCGCCGCCGCTGCTCGGCGTGGGCCTGGTGGCCGCGGCCGGGGTGCGCGCCGCCCCCGAGGAGCCGCCGCGCCCGCTGTGTGCCCTGGAGGGCGCCACGGCGGTGGAGGTGGATCTTCTCGGCCTGGTGCTCCGACAGCTGCTCCCCGCCCATGGCTGGCGTCTGCCGGCGATTCGTGGGGTGGTGCTCGAGCGGCTGCTCGTGTCCCCCGACGGTTTGCAGGTCGTCTACGCCACGCCCGAGGACATCTCCACTGACGTGTCGGGCCCAGTGCGCCTCGTCGACGTTCGCGCACAGGCTGTCGGGGTCGCGGGAGAGGAGGACGGGGAGGAGGTGACCGGCGACGAGGTGACCGGCGACGATGGCGCATCCGAAGCCTTGCCTGCCACGGCTTCGGGGGGGCTGCCCAGGTTGTCTGACCGGTCAGGTCCCAACGGACGATTCCGCGCCGGAGAGGTGCTGCTGGCCTCAGGGGACGTGGCCGGCGCCCTTGCCCACTACGACAGCCTGCACCGCAGCGATCCCGAGGACCCCTTTATCCTGCAGCGACTGCTGGAGCTGCTCTCGTGCTCGCCGCACACCATCCAACAGGCTCGCCGCCTGGCCCGGCGCACCCTCGCCCACGAGCCCGAGCACGAGCCCGCTCTGTTCGTGCTGGCAGGTACCGCCGAGGAGCTCGGCGAGGTCGAGGACGCGGCTTCCCGGTACGCCGCCCTGGCCAGCGTGGCCCAGCGGCGGGGCGATGTGCGCGAAGCGGTGCTCGCGACCCTGGCCTGTGGCCGGCTGCTTTCGGCCACGGACCCCGATCAGTCCACCTCCTGGTACGAGCGTGCCATCGCGCTGGACCCCGAGCTGCCACAGGCGGTCCAGGCGCTCATCGGGCTGTACCGGGCGGCGGGTCGCCTCCCCGAGCTGCTTCGGCTCCAGCGTCGCTACCTGGCCAGGGCCACGGGCCGGCGGGAGCGCCTGCGGGGGCATCTGACGCTGGGTGAGATCTACCTCAACCAGCTCGACGATCCCCTCCGGGCGCGGGCCGAGTACGAGCGCGCCGTTCGGCTGGACGACTCCAGCCTGCCCGCCTGGAACGGGCTGGCCGAGGCCCACCGGCTGGCCGGCGCCTTTGACAAGGAGCGCAAGGCACTCGAGCGCGTGGTCTCCCTTTGCGAGGTCACCGGCAACACCGACGCCATGTCCCTGGCGCGGCGCCGCATGGCGCAGGCTTGGGCGGACGCGGGGGACATCGGTCGGGCCCTCGAGGTCACCGCCGGGCTGCTCGAGACAACCCCGGAGGACCCCGACGCCCTCGAGCAGCACGGCCGGCTCAGCGCCCGGGCCGGGCAGTCGGACCTGGCGGCCGAGACCTTGGAGCGACTGCTGACCTTGGACACCCTGAACGCTCACGGTCGATCCCAGGTGTCGCTGGAGCTGGCGCTGGTCCGGTACGAGGGGCTGTCGGACCCCGCGGGGGCGCGGATCTTCGTGGACGCCTCCCTGGCCGCCGAGGAGACGGACCAAGGACTCGATCTCGCGCTTCGGCTGGCAGCGGAAGAGGAGCGGTTCGCCGAGCAGGCCGAGTTGCTGGCGCGCAGGGCCGCCCGTGAAGACGATCCGGCCGTCCAGGCCGGTATGTTGCTGCACCGAGCCCGGCTTCTGATAGATCCCCTGGACGACGCAGCGGCGGCCATCGATTGCCTCGAGCCCCTGGTAGAGTCGGACCTGCCCGCCGCCCAGGAGGCGCTGCAGCTGGTGGCGCGGATCCACCAGCGGGCAGGGCGAGGCGAGGCCCTGCTGGTCGCGCTGCAGAGGCTGTCGGGCCACGTCTTCGCAGGTGGCGCCATCGAGGAGCCGGACGTGGTGTGGATGCTGACCCTGGCGGAGCTCCTGTGTGAGACGGGCGCCCAGCACGACGAAGCCAAGCGACTGCTCAGGCGATTGCACGCCGCCGCGCCCAACGATCCTCGGCCACTGATGGCCCTGACGGACCTGCTGGGCAGCCCGGATGAGCAGGCCGAGCGGGAGAGCCTGCTGGAGCGGTTGGCCACCGTGACGGAGGGCAAGGGCGACGCCCACCGTCAGGCCGCCGCACTCAAGGAGCTCGGCTCCCTGCGCAGGGACCAGGATCGGCTGGAGGACGCGCACGTGGTGTTGGAGGCGGCGGTGCGGCTCGCGCCGGAGGATCCCGAGGCCTTGCTGCTGCTGGGCGACGTGGCCTTCGCCCTGGAGCGCTGGGACGAGGCCGAGTCCATGTTCGGCCAGGTTCAGCGCGACGGGCACTCCGCCCGGGGCCGCCCCGGAGAGGTGGCGTTGCGGCTGGGTCAGCTGGCCGCGAGGCGGGGGGAGTCCGAGGCGTCCGTCGCCTTGCTGAATCAGGCGCTGGCGGCCCACCCCACAGGCCTGACGGCGGTGCAGTGTCACGACGCCCTGCAGGACCGTTTGGCGCGAGCCGGGCGTTGGGCAGAGGCGGCAGCCGCCATGGAGGCGGCGGCAGGGGACGAGGCGGCGGAGCTCGGGGAGCCCAGTCGCGTGGATCGGCTCTTTGCGGCGGCCGAGATCCAGCGCCGGCGCCTTGGTGACTCGGAGCGGGCGGGAGCGCTCTACGCGCGCATCCTCCGCCAGCGGCCGGATCACCTGGGCGCGCTGAACGGCCTCACGGTGATCGCGGCGAGCGCCCAAGACTGGGAGGAGGTCACGCGCCTGCTGGAGCGCAAGATCGATCTGCTGGACACCGCCGAGGACACCGTCACGCTGCTCGACGAGCTCGCCACGCTGTACGCCGAGCGGTTGGATCGGCCCCAGGCGGCTCGCGTCACCTACGACCGGGTTCTGGAGTTGGACGCGGATCACAGGGCCGGCCTGCGCTTCGTGGGACAGGACGCGCTGGCGTGTGGCGATCTCCAGATCGCCCGGCAGGCCTTCACGAGGCTGGTGGAGGCTGGCCCCCCCGAGGGAATGCCCCCCGAGGTGGAGCGGACAGAGCGGCTCGATATCCATCGCGCCCTGGCTCAAATCGCGCTGACGGAGTCGCAAATCACCGAGGTGGAGTCCAACCTGGCGGCGGTGCTGGAGCTCGAGCCGGCGGACGGCGAGGCCCTCGAGCTGCTCGACGAGCTGTACTCGGGGGAACGGCAGTGGGACAAGCTGGCCGAGGTGGTGCGGCGTCGCGCCGAGCGGGAGCCAGACGCGGCCGCGGCGGCGAAGCAGCTGCTCCGGCTGTCGGTGATCCTCGAGGAACGCCTCGACCTGTCCCGGGAGTCGGCGGCGGTGTGTCGTGAGATCCTGCGACGCACACCGGACGATGTCTCGACCCTGACCCGCCTGGCGGGTCTGCTCCGGCGGCTTCGGGAGGACCCGGTCGAGCGTCGACGCTCCCTCGAGCGACTGGTCGCCTTGAGCCAGACCGCGCAAGCCCCTGGGTTGCCCTCCCGGGGCGAGCTGCTCTTCGAGCTCGGGGGGCTGTTGCGGGACGAGCTGGGTGAGCGGGCCGCCGGGGCCCAGCTGCTCGAGCAGGCCTATGCCGAGGGGTGCCAGGAGGTCCCGCTGTTGCGGTCGCTGGTGGATCTCGCCCGGGAGGCGACCCGGCCGGCGCAGCTGGAGGTCGCCTTGGGCAGGCTCGCCGACCACACCGACGACGCCGCAGAGCGGGTGTCGGCCATCTGCGAAAGGGCCGCGCTGCACCTCGACGCCCTCGAGGATCCCGGGGCGGCGTTACTGGTCCTCGATGAGCTGGCCCCTGACGAGCGCAGCGACCAGGCCCACGTCCTGGCGGCGCGCATCCACGAGGTGCGGGGTGACTGGAACGAGGCCTACCAGGCCCACGCCGAGCTCGCCCGCCGCGCCGAGGCCCGCGGAGACGAGGCGGTCTCCCTCGCCGCCCTGGAGGCCATGGTCGACTTGGCCGCTCGGCGGTTGGACGATCCCGAGGAGGTGGCGCGGACCGCCGACCGGATCCTCGCGTTGCGTCCGGACCATGGTGCGGCCTTGGAGTGGTTGGGCGAGGTGGCTCGTCGCCGGCGGCAGGCCTACGAGCTGCTCGCGGTCCTCGACCGGCGCATCGCCGCTGCCCAGGCGCGTGGCGACGAGTGTGTGTCCGACCTGCAGGCCGAGGCGGCCCGATTGCTCTTGCTGGTGCCGAACCACACCGAGGACGCAGGGGTACGCTGCGAGGCGGCTTTGGAGCACGATCCCGCACATGAGCTGGCGCGCTTTCGATTGGCCCAGGCCGCGGCGATCCGCGGTGATTACGAGCGCTGCGTTCAGGAGCTCGACGAGCTGGGTCGGCGTCTGAAATCAGAGGGTCACCTCGAGCCGGAGAGCCGGACCTTCCTGGCCGGGCTGTACCGAGAGATCGCGGATCTGTGGTTGGGGCCGCTCGCGGACCCGGTCCGGGCCCGCAAGGCGTGGCGCGCTGCCTCGGGGTACATGGAGGGAGAGTCGCTGATCCGGGTGCTGCACCGGTGGGCGGACCAGTCCCAGGCTGAGCAGGAGTGGGGCGAATCGGCGGAGGTGATGGAGTGGATGCGGGATCTGCGCACCGACCCCCGGGATGCGTTGTCATTGGCGGATGCCTACGAGCACCTCGGGCGGTTGGACGACGCCCTGCGAGTGCTCCGGGACGCACCGCCTGCAGCAGACGCGCCTGACCAACCGTCGGGAGACCTGGCCCGGAAGGTGCGTTCTCGGGAGCGTAAGCTGCTCAGCGACGCGGGGCGCTACGGGGAGCTGGCCAGGGCCCTGGAGGAGGACGCCCGACGGGCCGAGGTTCCCGAGCGTCGCCACACGCTGCTGCTCGAGGCCGCGGAGCACTATCTGAATCGCGCCGGTGAGCCACAGAGGGCCGAGGCGTGCCTGCTGCTCGTGCTGGAGGAGCACCCCACCTCGGCCGAGGCCGTCGGGCGGCTGATCGAGGGAGGAGGGAGCACCCGCAACCGCAAGCGCATGGTGGAGGGGTTGCGGCGCGCTGGCGAGGAGTTGGTAGCGCGGTTGGCCGCCGCCGGGGCACCGCGTCCTGGCTCGCCGTCCACCGTGCCACGGTCCGTCGCGGATGTGAGGCTCTTGTCCGAAATCGCGACCTTCTGGACCGACGCCGAGGGCGTGACCGATCCCGACCTGGCCTACTCGTGGCTCGAGGTGGTAGTGGCCCATGCGCCCGAGCGGGTGGATGACCTGCTCCGCCTTGCTGCCCACAAGGAGCGCGTAGGCCAGTACGAGTCCCTTGCGGACCTGCTGGCCTACGCCTGCGCGGCGGAGGTCCTGCCCGGCGACGAGCAGCGGCGTCTGGGGTTGTGGCGGGCCAGGCTCCTGGCCGAGCAACTGGCGCGGCCAGAGGCGGCCCTGGACCTGCTGGAGCGGCTGCTGGAGCCTTCGGCCGAGCTCCCCTTGGACCAAGCGGGCAAGTCCCTGGAGCTCAAGGCGCGCCTGCTGGAGGACCTGGACCGGCTCGAGGAGGCGGAGGCCGCCCTGGGAATGCTCGCCTCCGGGGCGGAGGATCCGGAGCCCATCCTGCGCCGCGCCGCAGACCTGGCGGCTCGGCGGGGAGACTACCCGGCGCGCATCGCACACCTGTGGCGGTTGGTGGAGGCCGCCGGAGAGGAACCGTCCGACGCCGGGGCCGCGTCGGCTTTGCTACAGGAGCTGGCCGAAGCCTGTGCGCAGGTGGGCGACCCGAGCGGGCAGGTCCGGGCTCTGGAACGGTTGGTGGACCTGGCCGCCGAGCCGGTGTCCCGAGGGTCGTGGCTCGCGGCCCTGGGAGAAGCGCTGGCGTCCCAGGGGTCCTGGCCCGAGGCCCAGGAGCGGTTGCTCCAAGCGGCTGATCTTGCCCCCGGTGAGGTGGACATCCACCTGCGCCTGGCCGAGGCCGCATCCCACACGGCAGACCTTCGGACCGCGCGGCTCGCCCTGGCCACGGCCCACGATCTCCTGCCCGAGTCCGACCGGGAGGAGCGGTCCGCCATATCCCTCCGGCGTAGCGCCTTGGAGCGAGACCTTGTGGGGGATCAAGCCCTGGCTCGCCGCTACGCCCGGCAGGCCGCCGAGGAGACCCGCCTGGCCGATCGCCGGACCGTGGCCCTGCGCACAGTGGCGGACCTCGCCCGTGACCAGGCCGACGCCGTGCACGAGGAGGAGGCGCTCCGGGACCTGTTCGACCTCGGGGTGGCGGAGCCGCCGGAGGTGGATCGGCTGGCCTCCCTCTGCGAGGCGCGAGCCGCCTGGACCGACGCCCTCGACATCTACGAGCACTTGCGCCAGGCCCTGCCCGAGGATCCCGGCGTGCTGCGTCGTCTGGCCACCGCCTGCCGCTCCACGGGCCACCCGCGCCGGGCCGTGGAGGCGCTGGAGGAGGCCGCTCGCCTCGCGGACGCCCGCGACGATCGCCGGGACGCGGCGGACGATCTGGTCGCTGCCGCGGGGTTGCTCGTCGACGACGAGGACGGCGCCGAGCGGTCCCTGAACCTGCTGATCCAGGCGCTTTCGCACGATCCGGCCCACGAGGAGGCCTTCGACCTGGCTCGGGCCCGCTGCCTTCTGGCCGACGACCATGAGCGCCTCATCGAGGCGTGGTCCCTGCGTCTCCCCGCCCTGTCCCCCGAGGAGCGTCAGGCCGCCTACAGAGCGATGGCGCAGGTGGCGACCGAGGGGCTCGACGACCTGGACCGCGCCGCGTCCTACTGGGCTCTGGGTCTTGCTGCTGGCCCAGACGACGCCGAGCTGTTGGCCTCGCTCGTGATCTACCACGCCGAGCGCCAGGAGTGGCTCATGGCGTGGGACTACGGCCTCCGCCTGCGAGAGCAGGGGGGGCCACCCGCGGAGCGGGCCTTCCGGGTGCACCTGCTGCTGGCGGACGTGGCCGACGGTTTGTCCGACCGACCTGCGGTGCGGTCACAGCTGCGCCAGGCCCTCGTGGTGGACCCCACAGCCGAGGAGATCTCCGAGCGGCTGGAGCAGCTCCTGGTGGAGGACGAGGCCTACGAGGAGCTGCTCGAGCTGGTGGTGGATCGAGCCGGGCAGAAGACGGGGGGCGAACGCGCGACGCAGCTCGTGCGCGCGGCTCGGCTCTCCACGCGACGGCTGGGTCGGCCGCCTGACGCCATCCGCTTCTACGAGGAGGGACTGGAGGCCGATCCTGACAATGAGCTGGCCCGAGGCGAGCTGCTCGTGCTGTTGCGCGAAGGAGAGCATTGGGCCGAGCTGCAGGGCCACCTGCAGACCACCCTCGAGCGGGTGCACGGACCGGAGCGGGCGGCCGTGGCCGATGAGCTTGCCGAGATCGCCCTCAGACACCTGGCAGACCCGGCCGCTGCCCAGCAGTATCGCCGTCAGGCCATGTTGGCCGCGCCCAGCGACGTGGGGCGCCTCCGGGCCCTGGTGGATCTGCTGGCGAACCAGCGACAGTGGCTGGAGCTGGTGGAGCTGCTCGACGAGGCCGTGGACACCATGGTGCTCGACGCCGAGTCGGCGTCTGGCTTCTTCGCCTTGCTGGGCCGCACCTACCTCGAGAAGTTGGATCGTCCGGACCAGGGCCTTGCGGTGTTCGAGCGCGCCCGGGCCCGGGGGGCGTTGACTCCGCGCAGCGGTGAGCTGCTGGTGGAGATCTATGAGTCCAACGGCCGCTTCAGGGATCTGGCGGCCTTGCTGGAGCAGCTGGCCGAGCGCACCGAAGAGATGCCCGTGCGCCAACGCTTGCTGGTCAAGCGGGCCCGGGTGCTGGCCGATCATCTGGGTCAGCCCGCCGAGGCGGCGGCCATGCTGCTGGAGCTGTTCCGTTTCGAGCCCGGGCGCCGGCGAAAGCTCGGCCGCATGGCGCGTGAGCTCCTCGTGCGGGCGCAGCTGCCCCTGGACGCCCTGGATGTCCTGGACGAGGAGCTGCAGGTGGCCCGGGACGCCGAACGAGCGGCCCTTCACCTGGAGCGGGGCACGCTCCTGGTGAAGGTGCTGGATCGCGCCGACGAGGGGCTGCAGGAGTATCTCAAGGTTCTCGACCTGGCCTCGGGACACGTCGAGGCGCACCTTGGAGCGGCGAGGGTGTGGCTCGAGCAGGGCGACGCCGGCCCTGCCCTGGAGCACGCCGAGGCGGCCATCCGGGGCGCAGAGGGAAGTGCCCAGGCAGAGGCCCACTCCCTGGCCGGTGAGATCTGCCAGGAGCTGGACAAAAACGAGGAAGCCATTGCCCACCTGATGGCGGCCTCTCGGCTCGATCCCACCAACCTGGAGGTGATCCAGGGCCTGGTGCGGCTCTACACGGCCCTGGGGAACTGGGAGAAGCTCGCCGACGCCATGGGCAAGGAGATCGGCCTGACCGTCGAGCCCAAGGCCCGCGGACGGCTGTGGTACCGGCGGGCGCTTTTGTACCGGGACATCCTCAACCTCGGAGGCGACGCCCTGCGCTGCTTCCGAGAGGCGGTGGCGGTGGACGCCCACAACGTCGAGGCCGTGACAGCCCTGCGGGACTTTGCCCTCGAGCGCGGCGACTGGGAGACCTCTCTGACCCTGCTGGAACGGGAGCTCGGCTCGGAGTCCGAGCCCGTCGCCCGTGCCGAGCTGCAGCTCAAGCGAGCCGACCTGCTCGAGAACCGCCTGGGACGACTCGAAGACGCCGTGGAGGCCGTGGAAGAAGCGTACGACCTGGCGGGGGACGGAGATCCGGAGATCCAGCGGACCTTCGCCCGGCTGCTGGCGAGCAGTCAACAGTGGGGCAGGGCGGCGGATCTGGAGCGCTCCCTGGCCGAGGCTGAGCCCGACGTTACCGCGCGCGCTCAGGCCCTGATGAAGGCGGCTGGGTTCTACCGGCGGGCCGACCAGCCCGAGGACGCCTTTGCGATCCACGCCGAGGTCGTCCGCACCAGCCGTTTGGCCTTCGTGCAAGAGGCGGCGGATCTCCTGGTCAAGTCGGCCACCGAGTCGTCTCAGCGTTCCGAGATCGTCGAGCTGTTCGAATCGCGCTTGGCAGAGATCGAGTCCGGTGCCTTGCGGCGGTCCCTCCTGCGACACCTGGTGGGGTTGGCCACCGACCAGGGGGATACCGAGCGCGCCGAGCGCCACGCCGAGACGCTCTTCGCCGAGGACCCCCACGACCGCAGCGCTTTCATGCATCGACGGCGCGTGCTCGAGCGGGAGGGGGACTCCGTCGGGCTGGCCGAGTTGCTCGAGCAGCGGGTGGTCACTGCTTCGGCAGAGGAGAAGCAGGATCTCCTCATGGCCCTCGGGGCCCTCCTTAGAGACAAGATCGGCAACCTCGACGCCGCGGCCCGGGTCTTTGACGAGGTGCTCGCCCTACGCCCTGATGATCTCGCCGCCCTGGACGCCAGGGCGGATCTGGCTTTCACCCGCGCCGAGTTCACCGAGGCGGCCGAGCTCTACGAGCGGCTCGGCGATCGCCCCGGCTCCCTGGAGGCTGCCGACCTCGCCTATCGACGCGGTGTCATCGCCGAGGCCCTGGGCGACGAGGACGGCGCCCTCTCTCACTACGCCGAGGCTCTCCGGCGTCGAGGCGGACACCTGGGCTCCCTGGAGGCCCAGGCGCGGCTGCTCTTGCTGCAAGGCCAGGACGCCGACGCGGCGACCACCCTGGCGGCGCTGTTCGACGTCGTTCCGCCGACTGATCAGGACCGCCTCCTGGCCACGGGCCTTCAGCTCGCCAGGGTGCAGCTCCGGCTGGGGGACCCCGACAGCGCCGCCGCCGGATTGGAGCGGCTCCACGACAGCCATCCGGACCGCCGGAACATCCTGGCGTTGCTCGTGGAGGTCTACAGGTCGGCCCAGCGCTGGCCGGATCTGGCCGACACCTACCACCGGTTCTCCGGCATTACTGAGGATCCCCGCCGGCGGGCTCGACTCCTGTACGAGGAGGGCCGGCTCCGGGCCGAGAGGCTCCTGGACGATCGAGGCGCCACGCGCTGCTTCCTCACGGCGGCGGACCTGGACTCGGACGACCCGGAGATCCTCTCCCGGGTGGCGGCACACTATGCGCGAAACGGGCGGTGGCACGAGCTGGGCGAGGCGCACCTACAGCAGCGCCGGCTCTTCGAGGAGCGGGGGGACTCGCCCCCGGCTGCGGTGGCGTCGGCCATCCTCGGCAGCTCCGTCGCCTCCCTCCTCGGTGGTGGCGACGCCGCGCGGGAGGCGCCGACGATCATCCGGGAGATGCAGGTCTCGGACCTCAATCCCGAGCAGGCTTCCCTCCTGGTGGCGGACGTCGTCCAGGGGCTCCACGCCACCTCCGCCGACGCCATGGCCCTGCGCCGCATCTTCGATTTGCTGGACTCGGCTCTGGGGCGCGGCGCCCTGCCCACCTGGACCCGCACCGGCGAGCGGCTCCTGGCCAAGGATCCGTCCCAGGTGCCCCTGCGGAGGTTCATGGTGAGGCTCTGCGCCCGCCTCGGTGACTCCATCCAGTCGTCCAACCACAAAGCCGTCCTTGGTTTCCTCGAGGGCGCGCCCCCCGAGCCGACCCTTCCCTCGGGCGAGGAGCCCCGGCGCCGCGGCTCCTTGACCAAGAGCCTCTCCGTCTTTGGCCCCGCCGTGCCGGACCAGGCCAACGTCCCGCTCAGGTCGGTCTTTTGCGGGCTCCACCCACAGCTGGGCCGCCTGGCGCCGCCCATCGACCCCTCGGAGCTCGGGCCGGAGCTGGACGTAGAGCACGGCCGGGACCTCACCGCCAACCTCGAGGCCTTGAAGGAGCTGTTGAGCCCGGGCCCCGTGGGCGCGGTCTTCGCTCGTCGCCCCAAGGCGCCAGTGGCCATGATCTTCTCCTTTCCGCCGGTGCTGCTCATCGATCCGCGGGTGGCGGGCTGGCCCGTGCCCCAGGCGCGGTTCGTCCTGGCCCGGGCCCTGGAGCTCGTCCGCGCCGGCTCGCTGCTGCTGCTGTCCTACCCGTCGGAGCAGGTCACCAGAATCCTCGACACCGTTGCCCAGATGTTCGACATCCCGCTGCCCAGGGGCGCGACCCCGGATCCATCCATCAAGCGGCGTCTGCAGGATCGCGGCTTCACAACCGAGCACTTCGACAACGCCGGTATGGAGGCCCTGCAGGTGGCCTTCTTCAATCACCTGCGGGATCCCGTGGGCCTTGCCGAGTACCGATCCGCCGCCCTGGAGGCGGCCAACCGCATCGCCCTGCTGGCCAGCGGTGAGCTCGACCACGCCCTCCACGCCCTGGCCATCCAGCTGTACGTGGAGTCCGGTGGCGAGCTGCAGCTGGACTCCGGCGGCCGGCCGGCCCCGCTCGATCGCCCCATCCGGGACGGGCTGGTCAACAGCCAGCCACAGCTGGCCGCCCTCATGGGATTCGGCACCTCGTCGTTGTACCCGACCCTGCTTCGCCGCCGGGTGACGCTGCCACACCGTTAGCCTTGGGCCACGCGACAAAGTAGTGTAGCCACACCGACCATGAGGCAGTGAGCAAATGCGCGCCGACAAGCTATCCGGATACCGCCACATTTTCGGCCCCGTGCCTTCCCGCCGGCTGGGCAGGTCCCTGGGCATCGATCTGGTACCCCACAAGGTCTGCACCCTCGACTGCATCTACTGTGAGTGCGGCGCCACCACCGTGCGCACCCTGGAGCGTCGGGCCTGGGTGGATCCCGACGCGGTCATGGCAGAGGTCGGGTCCTGGCTCGCCGCCAGTGACACCGCCGCTCGGGCGGCGCCCGCGGCAGACTATCTGACTTTCTCCGGCGCGGGCGAGCCCACCCTGCACGTCGACCTCGGCCGCATCGCCGCGTGGCTCGCCGCGCGCACGGACATCCGTCTGGCCCTGCTCACCAATGGTACGCTCCTGGGCGACCCCGGCCTCCGCGCCGAATTGGCCCCGCTCTCGTTGATCTGCCCGTCCCTCGACGCCGTCAGCGAGGACGTGTTCCGCCGGATCAACCGCCCCCACCCGTCCCTCACCGCAGCGGGCCTGGTCGAGGCACTCATCGCTCTCCGGAAGGACTTTCCCGGTCAGATCTGGCTGGAATGCCTGATCATCGAGGGCGAAAACGACACCGACTCCGAGCTCGATCTCCTCGCCGACGCCATCGCCCGCATCGCCCCGGACCGCGTCCAGCTCAACACCGCTTCTCGCCCGGGCACCGACCCGACCGTCACGGCCGCGAGCCAGGCCAGCCTCGCCCGGGCCCTCGCCCGCTTCGGCCCAATCGCCGCCCCCGTGGCCACCTTTGACGCCGAACCCACCACGCCGTCATCGACCGCCGCGACCGACGGCGTCTCCGACCCCCAGCCAGGCCTGGCCGAGGCAGTCCTGGCCGTAGTGCGCCGCCGCCCCGAGACCCTCGCTCGCCTCGCCGCCTCCCTCGGCCACGACGAGCCCGCCCTGAGGCGCGTCGCCGACGACCTCGAAGCCCAGGGCCGCCTCCGCACCGAGCGCCGCGACCACGAGACCTACCTCATCGCCACGGTCCGAAAGCAGTAGCTCCTGCCTCGGTGAGCCCAGGGCCACCCGAGGGCGCGGCTTTCTGGTGAAATATCCAGATTGGCACGCAACCGTTGACCACAGGCTCCGATAACCAGGGTTAGTGAGCAAAGGTGGCTTGCACCCGATTCGTTCTGAGGGGTCACCGATGCTGTAACCCAATCACAGGAGAGCCACCATGCCAGACCCAATCGTATCCAGCGCAGGTAGCAGTGTTCGGGCCGTCGCAGCGCAGCGCAGCGCCGCAGTCAACGTCACGCCCTTGTCCAGGAGTGCGGCGATGAAGGAAATCGCCGAAACCAGCAAGAAGCTGGGCTTGTCCACCACCCTGAAGCAGGGGCTCATCGACGCTTCTGGGCTGAGGGACAGGGGCTGCCGGGTGGCCGGGAAACAGGCACAGGCCGTGCTTGACACATTGCGGACCCTGGAGACAAACAACACCGTGCCCAAAAACGAGCGCCGCATGCTCCTGAACATCTTCGTGACGCCCGATCCCAAGCGCAACGCCTACATGCAGGTCGCGGCCCATCAGGGCTTTTGGAACAATCTCAGCGCCAAGCAGCGGATGCTGTGTGTTCGCAACATCTACACGGCGAAAACGCCTGCCGACAGCGCGAAGCAGGCCGAGCGGGTCCGGACGCTGCTCGGATCCACGATGTTCCATACCACTACGAGCGCCAAGCGGATGTGGGCCCTGCAGCACCTCAAGCGTGCCGCGGGATCGGTGAGCCAGTCCTACCTGCCGGCCAAGATCGACATCATCAAGCAGGCCAAGGGCAAGCTCGCCCAGCACCTGGCCGAGGTGAAGCGCCGCCCGTACTACACCCCAGCGAACCTGCAGCTTGCCCGACAGACGTGGAAGCAGGCCATCAACACGGCGAAGTACTGCCACGACAACTGGTTCAAGCTGGTGCCTCACGCGATCCCCGTCCAGACCTACGGGGAGTTCTGGAACAACACTGCCTCTTACCCGAACTGGTACGAGAAGGCGCAGAAGGTATCGGCCCGCCTGGGCGCGGCCTCGCAGCGATACATCAAGCCCTAGGCCCCGCTCAGTAATTACCTGGTCAGATCAGGGCGTCGAGGCGCCCGGCTGGCGAGGCGCCAGAAGGGCGTATGTCGGGAATATACAACCGCCTGGCAACAAAGCCAGCCGGGATGGTTCGGCGCCCTGAGCGATCAGGTAATTGCTGATCGGGGCCCTAGTCCCACTGGTCCTCGAGCATCGACACCACGTGCGTAAGCCAGGAGAACCTCATGAGCCATCCCACAGACTGCCTCACGGCCAAGACCAACCCAAAGACCGCGGACTCGGGCGCCGGGCGCTTCGGCTGGATCCGCGCCCTCGCCCATCGGGCGCCGACACTCGCGCGTTGGGCGATACCTCTTGTCAGCGTGACCGGGCTCGCGCTCGTCGCGCTACAGCTCTACGTCATTCACCGAAGCCCCGAGCTGGCAGCCGTCGCCGATGGCCGGCTGCTGGACAACTACGCCGACCGGATGCCGGAGGTGCTCGCCGTGTGGCTCTCCCCGGCCTACCAGATTATGCTCGTCCTGGCAGGGACCTGCCTGGCCCTCGGCGTGGCCCTCTTTCTGGGGCACGGTAGGGGTCGCTACCCGAGTAAATCCACCCGACGGTTGGTGGCGGGCTGCGGCCTTATGGGCGCCGCGCTCCTGCTGACTTCGCAGCTTCTGGTGAAAGGTACCTACGAGCTGGGTCTGGGGCTGGCGGGGTGGACCTTCGAGCTGCCGCTGCGCATCGCGCTGCTGTGCCTCGCCGTGGGTGCCGGCGCGCTGGCTCTTCGCCCCCGGGCGCGGATCCCGATGTTGCTCGCCATTGTCGGCGTGCTTTCAGCGGTGATTTTGCTGCTCATTCCCCGCACGGCCGGTGAAGTGAACTACGACGCGCACCGTATCATCCAACAGCGGGAGCACTACACCCCTGCGGTCGCGCTACGCTACGACGATCGCGCGATCCCCGGAGTGCGCATGGTGCGCTCCCTCGCCCCCCGGGAGGCCGCCCGCCAAGATCTCATCCGTCGCAGCCAAAACCCGCGGGCGCTTCTCAGCTTGCCCGTCCTTCGCCCCTACAGCGACCGGGTGAATCGCTACCTGGCCTGGCAGCGCTATCGGATCTTCGGAATCCTCATGGCGGTGCTGCTTGCCGTTCCGCTGCTCGGTCTTGCCCTGTGGTCGCGCCGCACCCAGCACTGGAGACTTTTCTTGGCGTTGGCCTCAATCGCCGCCACGGTCGGCTCCCTCGGGTTATTCTCCGCTGTCTCGACCCTGCCGGCCTGGCACCACTTCGTCGTCGGTCTTACGCTCGTTCCCGCTGTGCTGCTGCTGATAGCGCGACTGGCTGTGGGGGTTCGGGCTCCGTCCCCAGTACACCCGCTATGCACCGAGCGCCGCGAAAACGAGACCTATCTCATCGCCACGGTCCGAAAGCGGTAGCTCGCCGCAGCGGTGACCTTGTCACAGGTTCGGCAGGGGCTCTCGTAGGGCCATCCAGTCCGCGGGAACCGAACGCGACGAGAGCGCTACGATGCCGCCGACCATGGCGCAGGTGGTGTCCCGGTCGCCGAGGCCGCTCACGGTGTGCCAAAAGGCGGCCACGTAGTCTGCGAGGTTGTGCGCCGCGCACCAGATCACGAAGGGCACGGTGTCGGGGCAGGACACATTCTGGCCCGAGCCGAGCCGCCGGGCCGCCTCGTGAGCAGGCGTTGCCGCGTGGAGCCCGGACGCCTCCAACGTGCGCTGTCGGGTCTCGCTGTCGGGGGTCTTGTCCAGCACCATTTCGAACAGCGCGGCGCCGTCGAGGGTGCCTGCCGCGGATTGCCTGTAGGCCGCTGCCGCGGCGACGGCGACCGCCACCGCCCCGGCCACGCCCTCGGGGTGGGCGTGGGTGACCACGGCCGATCGAGCGGCCTGGTCAACGACCTCGGACAGGTCGTCGGCGAGAAAGGCGCCCAGGGGTGCCACGCGCATGGCAGAGCCGTTTCCATAGGAGCCCGACCCGCCGAAGAGTTCCGACGCCGCGACCTGCCAGGGGATCTTGTTCTGGAAGGACCGAAGGAGCTTTTGCGCTCCGCCGCCGTAGCCCCGGGTCGGATTGAATCGCTGCGCGAACCGGTCCGCCAGCATGTCCGGGTCCAGCTCACCTCGCTTCACCAGCACCTCGACGATGGAGATGGCCATTTCCGTGTCATCGGTGTAGCGCCATGGCCCCGTCGGGAGCGCGCGCGCCTCGATCCGTCGCGCCGCGTCGGCAGGTGGCCCGAAGAACCTCTCCCCGAGCGCATCCCCGACGGACAGACCGTCGAGGCTGAGCCGCATTCTCTGGGTTGGGTCTAGCTCCTTGGACATTCCGATATCCCCGTTGGTCTCCGTCGCACTTTCTGCGTCGCTATCGACCGCAAGGGCTACTGCAGGTTGATGGTGATCTCGTAGGGGCCGTACAGCGGGGTGGCCCAGTAGGAGCAGCTGAACCAGATGAGCACGGTTTCGCCCTGGGCAAAGGTGTACGGGTAGCCGGCCGAGGTGAAGCCGCCGTCGATCTCGGTGGTGGAGCCCGGGGCGGGGCACCAGGACGCGTCGTAGTAGGTGTCGGTGCCATAGTTCCAGACCGAGGCGCCGCAGCCTTGGTTGGAGGAGGGCTCGGCGGTGGTGACGATTTCGTAGTCCCCGGCCACGGGGGCCGTGAAGAGCAGGGCGTCGTCAGGCGCGTCCTGCCACTCCAGCCGTGGGCTGGTCACCAGGTTCGGCAGACCGGTGGTGTCGCCGTTGTAGGTGAGCGAGGTCTCGCTGCCCAGGTCGTGGCGCGGACAGTCGCTGGCCGCCGTGCAACCGGTCGTGTCGAAGGTGCAGCCCAAATAGCAGGCGAGGTCGCCGCCGCTGAAGTTGCCCACGTCGGCGCAGGTCTGGCCGTCCAGGTCGGCCCCGTCGCAGTCCTCGCCGGCGTCCACGGTGCCATTGCCGCAGTCGCCCCCGCCGGTGCAGCCGCCCGTGTCGAAGGTGCAGTCCCCGGCGCAGGCCAGGGTGCCTCCGGTGAAGGCGCCCAGGTCGGCGCAGGTCTGTCCGTTCAGGTTGGCGCCGTCGCAGTCCTCGGTGCCTTCGAGGGTTCCGTTGCCACAGTCGAGCGAGGCTGTGCACATCCCCGTGTCAAAGGTGCACTGGCTCGTGCAGCCCAGGATCCCGCCGGTGTAGTTGCCCACGTCGGTGCAGTCCAGGCCGCCCAGGTCAGCGCCGTCGCACGCCTCGCCGGTCTCGAGCTGGCCGTTGCCGCAGTACTCGCCGCTGTCGTCGTCACCGCAGGCGCCGAGCAGAAGGGCCGCGGTGCCGATCAGGGCGATAGGTGTCAAGATGTGTCGCGATTTCCCATGTGTCCATCGAGTCATGGTGTCACCCCTTTGTGTTGTGGCACCAGTCATCATAACGCGGATCGGCCGAAAGTTGTCAGGTACACTGCGTTGGGCGGCCGCGGTGGGCGCTACTCTAACGGGCAGGCGGTGACGTGAGAACATCTCCCCGAACAGCAAAGACTGCCGTCATCGCAGCTATTGTGACAGCTGCCGCAGTAGTTCGGGTCTTCGTTTGTGTCCACGCAATGGCCATCGCAGCAGGACTCGTTCGGCTCGCAGGGCTCGATCGCGCCCGCGCAGTCGCAGTGGGGGGTGGGCACGAGGATGCAGTCCGGGGCGCTCGGGTCATTGCAGGCCTCGACCAGGCCGTTCGTGTCATTCTCGATGTCGCCGCAGGTGCAGTTCCCATCGACCGAGCAGCCCTCATTGATGCCGCATTCCGTCGTGTTGTTGCCGCAGAGGCAAGCGTAGCCAAAGGGTTCGTCCAAGAGCCGGTCACAGACGAAGTTGTTGGAGCAGGCGTTGTCTTCGCCGCATTTGCACATTCCAAACGTGTCACCGCTTGCGATATCGCAGAGGTTGCCCCGATCGCCGCAATCATGTGCGAGTAAACATCCCTCCACACAGGTATCCACCACGCAGTAGTATCCAATGCCGCTTGCATCCTCACACGATGTGTGCGCAATCATGTCTGCGGAATCCTCGATTCCGTTACAGTTCTGATCGACGCCGTCACATTCCTCGTCCTCCGACTCGAACTCTGGAATGCAGACCGACTCTCCGGCCTCGCATTCGACGTGTCCGAACGAACACGGGCAAGGCTGAATGGGACAGACACCGGTGTCACAGACGTCGCCAAGTCCGTCCACCTCGTCGGCGTCGCCGTCGCAGTCGTTGTCGATGCCGATGTCTGCGCAGGTCTCCGGCGCTTCGGGGAAGATCGTCTCGGGCTGGGTGGCGTCCCCGCAGCCCACATCCCCGAGTTGGTCGCAGCAGTCTCCGCCAGGCATGTTTCCTACTGCCTCGGAGCAGTAGCCGTCCCCGTCGTGATCGCAGTTCGGCGTGGGCAGGCCTGGGGTGCACCCTGCGCAGAGCCACAGGGCGGCGATCCAGGCACCGAGGATCCCGGTACAAGGGCGGCGTATCCTGCGGCGCCACCGGCCGACCACGAGAGGCTTGGATCGGTCACGATCTTCGTTTTCCAGTTTCCAGTGCATGGCGTGTCCTTTTTTGGTGGGTTGATTGTACATCAATTCACGACCACCTGGTCATGGCAGTGTGGGCGGATGGACCTGTGTTGGTCATGATGCACGTCATTGCACCGGAGGCGGGCACTCGGCGGCGACGATTTCGGATACGTTGTTGTCTTCGAGGCACTCTTCAACCTCGGCGCCGGGATCCACGGTGGCCTCAAAGGACATCTCGATACTCACGTCCGGCACGGGATAGGTGGTCGCCAGGCGCTCCCAGGCCCCTGGCAGGAGCGTCTTGCTCGTGGTGACCGTGGCCAATAGCTCGGGCGGGCTCTGAGCGTTCGCGTCGGTCCGGTAGATGTCCACGATCACACCCGCGGCGACTCCGGCGCTTCCGTGATTGCTCACCTCGGCCACCAGATGCACCTGACCGGGGCACTCGGGGGAGGTCTCCAGCGTGACCTGCAGATCCGGGACGGGGAAGAGCACTCCGCCCTGGACGTTCTGGCGATAGTTGTTCACCGTCGTCCAGGAAGGGACCTCGTGCGTCGGCACGTTCCAGACGCCGGCGTTGAACGTGAAGTTCGTTACGTGGTAGGCGTATTGGTTCCAGACCGGGCGGGTGGGCACCCATCGGTCGTTGGCGTCGCCATAGACCCGGACTCCATGGGTCCCTCCCGGTTTCTGGCACATGAAGTGCGAGTCACACTGGTATCCCGGCATCTCCATGCCGAGCCCATCCAGACAGAGGCCATTGGGGCACGGTGGCCCCTGGTGGCAGTGGGTGATCTGACACAGATACTCGATGGGAATGCCGGCGTCCTGCCACACTTCGGCGCAGTCGATGGGGTTGGAAATGGTCACGATTTCCGAGTTGCCATCCCCGTCCACGTCGGCCACCAGCGGGTACTCACTACCGGTCCGCGACGTCGACGGAATCGGCGTCGCCGTCGCGGATTCACCTGCCGGTCCGCTGAAGATGTGCAGAAAGCACTCGTCCTTGTAGAGGACCTCCGGGATCCCGTCCCCCTGGAAGTCGAACACGCTCGAGCCCGTCCGGCTGCTCGACAGGTCCTGGGTGGGGGTCGTCCAGAGCATGAGGTTCGTGGTGCCCGTGGAGCACTGCCCCCCCGTGCGCAGCGGCGGGCTCCAGCAGTCGGGATCGTAGACGACGTAGGCCGCCAGACCGGCCGTGCTGATCTCGGGGAGCCCGTCGCCGTCAAAGTCGGCGACCGTCGGCGCCCCCCCCTCTCCATCCCCCGGGATCCCGATGGTCCCGTCCAAGACGCTGCCACCGGGGCCGACGAGCACCGCACCGCTCTGCCCGTCCAGGATATAGAGCCCCCGGTTGATGTTCACCACCTCCGGGCCGGGCGTGCCGGGCAGGATGTCGGCCACGGCAAGGAACCCGGGTGGCACGTTGTTTGCGCTGGGCCAGAAGTCCACGCCTCCCTGCACGGCGGGATCCACCGTGACGGCATGTGCTCCGTCGATGATCTCCGGGCGGCCGTCCTCGTCCAGGTCGGCGACCACGGTGCTGGGGCCACAGTCTGGCCGTGACCAGGTGAAGTCCAGGCTCGAGTCACCGATGTCGTGGCCGTTGAAGGCCTGGCAGCGGTAGATGATGTACGGCATGCCGTCGTGATCGAGGTCCGACACCGAGAGCGCCCCTGCCGTGGGGTTCGTGCCGATCTCCGATGTGGCACGGATCCCCGAGCATCCCGGATGATTGACCGAATCACACACGTCGTTGATGCCGTTGTCATCGACAATCCGGACGCCGCCGGTGGCCAGCTGGTAGACCATCTCGAGCTGTGGATCCGCATCGAAGTTGGCCAGGGCGATGGTTCCCACGCCATAGGCCCGTGGCCCGGTCGGATCGTTGGGGATCGTCCGCAGGGGGAGCCCTCCTCCCTGCCCGTCGCCTTCGCCGCTGAGAACCACGACAACGGTGTCGGATTCCACCATCATGTTGTTCCAGTAGGCAACCACGACTACGTCCGGGATTCCGTCACCGGTGACATCACCCACCGATGGCGTGGCCACCGACATATTGTAATCGTGACCATTCCAATGGATGCCGGGCCAGTACCACTCCTGTACGGGCTCGATGTCGGTGAACTCCGGCTCACCCTCGCACACAGCGCCGGGGAGCAGGGGAAGGCACTGGCCGAGGGTGGGCTCGCAGTACCAGGTCTCGTCCGGACAGTCGAAGATGTTCTCGCAGGGGACCCCGGGGGTCACACAGTTGTTGCCCAGGCAGACCTCGCCCTGTTGGCAGCAGGTGTCCAGGTCCACACCGCACAGCTCCCTGCCGGCGTCACAGTCGGCCACGCACCGTATGCCGTCCAGACAGATTTCATCGGTGCCGCAGCAGTCCTGCAGGTTCTCGCCACACCGCTCGGTTTCACATTGCGGCAGGCACAGCCAGTCGTTCACGCAGACCTCATCGGCGGGGCAGCACGCTCCGAGGGGGCCGCACGGATCCCCATATTCGCAGCCGGCGGTCTCGGCGTCCGGGGTGGCCATGGCGCTGGCGTCCACGGCTCCATCGCTGGCCTCCTGTGGTGAAGGCGGGCACGCCGCCATGACGCCCAGCAACACCACTGATAGGGCGATCACGGCTTGGTGAAAGGTCTTTGATGCAGGTTGGCTGGTGTGATTTGTCATTGTCTGAGATCCTTGTCTTTGCATTGCGAGGTAGCTCACTGCACACCACCCGGACCTTCGATTCTCGGCGGCACGAGGAAGTAGACCGTCCGCGTGTCGAGCGGTGATCCGTCGCCATGGACGGTCAGCTTGGCCTTGAAGACCTTCGGCTCGCTGGTCGCCTCCTCGAAGTCGTTGGTGGCCACCGGATGTACGTCCCAGCAGACCGGCGTGCCAGGGAGCAGGGTGGGAAAGGCGTCGTCGTACCCGTCGCCGTTGGCGTCATTGACGTCCGAGACGACGGTACAGCTGCCTGTGCCGGAGACGTTGGCCTCCAGGTAGTCGATGAAGCGGAGGGCGTCTCCCGCGTCATCGGGCAGGTCCTCGGCGTCGATGGTGACGCTGAGGGTCTTGCTGCGTACGATGTCCAGCACCGCCTGCACGGTCTGTGTCACCACCGCCTGGTCGATCGCCGGGTAGACGAAGGGAGCTCCGTTCGTGTCGACGGTGCCCGAGGCGATGCCGATGTCCTCGGCGATCGACTGGGGAGTGCCGGTGCCGCCGCTGTCACCGGTGCCGTACAGGCCGATGAACTTGATCTCCTTGGCGATCAGCTCGGCGCCGGTGAAGGCGGCGTCGAAGATGCTGCAGCGATCGCCGTTGCACTGGTCGTCGGCGTCGGTGACCTGGATCAGGATCCGGATCGCGTCGTCCCGGTACCCTGCGCAGGTGCCGTTGGGGGTGGCGGGCGCGCAGTTTGTTGGATCACTGCCCATGCAGTTGCTGCCGTCGGCCACGCAGGCCGGAGCCTGGAGCGGGGCCTCGGCTCCTCCCTGATAGGTCACGTTGCCGAACGCTGTCGCGGTGACATTCGGATCCGGCTGGAGGGCGACCACGTTCTGGAAGGTGTCGAGATTGTCCCAGATGCCCAGCCCGGTCCACAGGTTGGCGATGCACCCGTCGCCCGCTAGTGGATCCTGCATGCACCGCTGGTTGGGGCCGCAGACCATGTCGGGGACGCCAGCACAGTCGCTGTCGATGAGGCAGGACTGATTCGACTCGGTGCAACGGAGCGTGCTGATGATGCTGGGCAGATCCTGGGACATCGCGCCGAATTCGGAGACCATGGAGCCGGTTCTATCGAAGCTGAAGTAGAGATCCGCGTACCGGACGCTCGTGGCGAACTCCAGGGTGTCGGCGGACGGCTCGCTCGGCTCCTCGTAGGGCACCAGGAACACGAAGTTCCCGTGGGACTGGGGGTTGTCCGCGGGATCCCGGGGATCCGTCTCGGCGGCGATTTCGATCAGGTCCCAGACCCCGTCCCCGTCGGTGTCCTCGGCAAGGGGGCTGGTCTCGCCATCGTCCAGCACGCCGTTGCAGTTGCGATCCTCGGCGCCGTCGGCCAGGCCATCGTTGTCGCTGTCGGCGTCCCGGAAGTCCGGGTGGCCGTCCCCATCGGTGTCTGGCGGAGGGGTGCCCAGGTCGGCGTCACCCGCCTCCTGTTCATCGGGGATGCAGTCCCCGTCGGAGTCCAGGTCGAGGTAGTCTGAGATTCCGTCCTCGTCGGAGTCCACCACGCCCTCCTGGACGTCCATGATCGTGTCGCCGTCCGAGTCCAGGTCTTGGTGATCCGGCGTTCCGTCACCGTCCGTGTCCAGGGGGCTGCCGGGATCCGGGCCGATCTCCACCGAGTCGGCGATGAGGTCGTCGTCGTCGTCCGGGTCGGCGTAGGCCCCGATGCCGTCCTGATCCAGGTCCGACACGCCGTCCTTCCAGTCGGGGATCCCGTTGTCGTCCGAGTCGTCGTCGCGGAAGTCCGGTGTGCCGTCCGCGTCGCTGTCCACCGGGGCCTGGCCGGGCGCGGATCCGCCCCACTCCACGCTGTCGCCGATGCCGTCGCCATCGGAGTCCTCATCTAGATAGTCCGGTGAGCCGTCGCTGTCGGTGTCCACGGCGGTGTCCCGGCCCTCGTAGGCGTCACAGATGCCATCGCCGTCCGCGTCTCCCGCGCAACCGGAGACGTTGCCGTTCTCATTGCTGTTGACCGCATCGTTCATACCGGGCCCGCACCCGCTGGTCAGGGCCAGCGAGAGCACCATGCACAGGGCGAGCTGCTTGCTGAGTTGTTGTTGCTGTCTCATCGTTGACCTCCCATCACTCGGTTGTCTCCCAACCGGGCGGTTGTTACACAGGTCGCTATTCGATCAGGCTTGGGCAGGGGCCCTCGGTGCAGTCACCGCAGCACATGGGAGCGCCGATTTCCGCAGACTCGGAGTCAGAAGGCGGATCGCACTGCTCGTCCGCGTCCAGGACCTTGTCGCCGCAGTAGGGCTCCCGACAGTCGGTCCGGCAGGCATCCGCCTCGGTGTCGCTGTTGGCCGCCCCGTCGTCGCACTCCTCATGGGGATCCACCACGCCGTCGCCGCAACAGGGCGTGGTGCAGTCGGTCCGGCAGGCCCCGGGGGCTGTGTCGCTGTTGGCCGCCCCGTCGTCGCAGTCCTCTCCGATCTCGATGATTCCGTTGCCACAGGGAGGAGCGCTCTCCAAAGTGCAGAGCGCGTCGCATCCATCACCGGAGACGATGTTGCCGTCATCACAGGTCTCACCTGCTTCGGTCTCCAGCACACCATTGCCACACACAGCGCTCGCGTCGTTTTCAACGCCGAGGGCGCAGCCTCCGGCAGAAACAATGGCCAGGGCCACCAGGCCGCTGATGATCGGGCGGACCTGCCAACGCTGGGATTTGGGTTTGTTGCGTTTCATGATTTGCTCCTTGGGCTGGCTGGTTGTCGTCTGATTGCCTCGATGCCCATGCGGTTCTGCAACCGCCATGCCTGACGCGCCCGTCCTCTGCCGACCCACCGGCTTGTGGGTTCCGGGGGTGGGCGCACCAGAGCCCGCCAGGCGCCATAACCGACCGGAAGATCGGTGCTTTGATGCTGAGTCGGGCGGCCCCGTGTAGCTGTGCGTCCGATTCTCGACGGATCCCCGATCCGATGTGGAGAAGTTGAAGCTCGGCTGTTGCTCAACTGGGACTGTGACCCACATCGCCCGCGGCATCAGCCAGGCACTGGCGCACCAGAGAGGCATCCATTTGCGGGCAGACTGGAAAAGATGTAAATGATTACAAGGTGTAATAGCGATTGGCGCGCATGGAATCGCCGGGCGGGTCGAGGGTGGGGGCGCTACCCCCACGTGTGGGCATCACCCCCACCCGAACAAGGTCAAATCTTGCCTTTGCCGAGCAGGTCCACTGCATACCGTTAGCCGCTCTAGTAGAGCCCGTGCTTCTTGAGTAGATCGCGGAGGTACTTGCGGTCGATTCCCGCCGCTCTGGCCGCGGCTGAGAGGTTTCCGTTCGCCTCGCTCCACAGGCGCCCAAGGTAGTCCCGCTCGAAGCTGAGGATGACCTGCTCCCGCGCCTCCCGAAACCGGGCATCCGGTCCGGGCGAAGTACTGCTCGCCCTGGCTGCGGGGGATGGCGGGGCAGACATCCCGGCCTGGGGCAGCGCGTCGAGATGCAGGCTGGACTGGTCCTTCCCTGTGGCCTGCAAGGCCAGGGCTCCCTGGAGCACGTTTCGCAGCTCGCGTACGTTGCCGGGCCAATCGCAGCGCAGCAGGTACTCCACTGTTTCCTGGGACAGACGCGACACCTTGCCTCCGGAGAGGTGGCCGACGAGGTGTTTCACCAGCACCGGGATGTCTTCGGGGCGCTCCCTGAGCGGCGGCAGCTGCAGCGTCACCACTGCGATCCGATAGTAGAGATCGTCGCGAAAACTCCCGCGCGACACGTCATCGAGGAGGCGACGCTTGGTCGCGGCGATGATCCGGACATCGATCTTCTTGTGCCGCGTGTCGCCGAGACGCTTGACCTGGCCCGCCTCCAGCACCCGCAGCAGCTTGGGCTGCAGCGCCAAGGGTAGCTCGCCCATCTCATCGAGGAACACCGTCCCTCCGTCGGCCTCCTCGAAGGCGCCGACGCGATCCCGATCAGCCCCGGTGAAGGCTCCCTTGCGGTGGCCGAAGAGCTCGCTCTCCATGAGCTCGGGCGGGACAGCGCCACAGTCGATCAAAACCAGCCTCTTTTTTGCTCGCAGACCCTGGTTGTGGAGGGCTCGCGCCACCAGCTCCTTGCCGGTCCCGGTCTCCCCCTCGATGAGCACCGGTGCGTCGCTCTGCTCCAGCATCTCCAGCATGGCGAAGAGTCGGCGCATGGGCAGGCTCGTGCCCAGCAGATCGCCGTAACGCTCCGCGGTGGAGATCGGCGTGAGCCCGGTATCCGACAACGGCAGGAGGTCGATGGTCGTCTCTCCCATGACCAGCCGCGTCCCCAGGCGCAGCGTCGCTCGCTCGATGCGCTTTCCGAGGTAGCGGACGCCGTTTTTGCTCCCCAGATCCTCGACCAGGATGCCGCTGGAGGATATTGCGATCTCCGCATGCCTGCGTGAGATGTTGTGGTCGTGCAAGACCAGCCCGCAATCGAAGTCCCGTCCGATCGTGACGGGCTCCGAGGTGAGCTTGACGGACCGCCCCTGATCTTCGACGTGGCCCTTGGCCACATACAACATGCAGCCCTGGTACTCCGAGACGTCGGTCTCCTCGAAACGGCACTCGAGCGTGGCATCCATGGGCCCCTGAGCTGGAGTACCGAAGCGCGGCTTTTGCTTCATGGCCCCAAATGGTAGCACACGCGGGACTCACCAGGAACTGGGCTCACAGGTCCTTTTGCCGTGCGCTCGAGCCGTTTGAATGGCCAAGTTGCCCTTGCGCCGGGGTGGGTTGCTCCATAGTATTGTTCATACCTTCAGGATTGGGTCAGGCATTGCATGCTGGTAGAGTTCGACACTCGTGATGAACCCGCCGAACACCGGTAGGGCTGGAAAGAGCTTCGGTCGCTTCCAGCTCATCCTCGAGATGGCGCGGGGCGGGATGGCCACGCTCTATCTGGCGCGCCTCATGGGCCCGGAGCAGTTCGAGAAGCTGCTCGTGATCAAGCGGATCCACGAGCACCTGGCCCAGGACGATAGCTTCATCCAGATGTTCCTGGACGAGGCGCGCATTGCGGCTCAGATACAGCACCCGAACGTGGCCACCGTCTTTGACCTGGGACAGCACGAGGGTGTCTTCTTTCTGGCCATGGAGTACGTCCACGGGCAGAACCTGGCCGAGATCGTCAAGTCCGCCAGTCGCCGCCCGGGCGTGATGCACTGGAGTCACGCCGCGCGTATGGTGGCCGATGCGGCGGCCGGGCTTCACGCCGCCCATGAGGCCAAGGGGGCCGATGGCCGGCGGCTCGGGATTGTCCATCGGGACGTTTCGCCGCAGAACATCCTGGTCAGCTATGACGGCCACGTGAAGGTAGTAGACTTTGGCATCGCATTTGCAGCAGAGCGCCTCACACACACCGCGGCTGGCACGGTGAAAGGTAAGGTCGCCTATATGTCTCCCGAGCAGGTCTGCATGGAGCCCCTCGAGCGTCGGTCCGACATTTTCTCGTTGGGCATCGTGCTGTTCGAAGCGATCTGCCGGAAGCGGTTGTTCAAGGAGAAGATCGAGGCCGCGACCATCCTGCGGGTTCGTGACGCCAATGTTCCGCCGCCTCGCACATTGAACCCCGAGATACCGGTCGGCCTCGAGCGGGTCACACTCAAGGCCCTGGCCAAACGCCCCCAGGACCGCTTTTCCACCGCGGGTGAGTTGGAGGCGGCCATAGAGGAGGTCTTGCACGCTACGGGACATCCCGTGGGCCATCGTCAGATCGCACCGGTGCTGGAGTCTCTGTTCCATGACGTCAAAAGGCTCAAGGACCAGCAGATCCGCACCGCGTTGGAGGACAGCGAGGTGGACTTTCCGATGCACGCGGTGGGCATGGGGGCCAACCCGTCCTCCAGCTTCACCGAGATGCCCGTAAGCACGGTGCTTCAGCGTCCTGGGAACGCCTGGCGCTGGCGCCTGCTGCTTCTGGGCGGAGTAGTTGTTGTTACCGCGGCGGTTGTGTATTTTGTGTTGCGCTCGAGTCGAGGCCCGGCCACGGAGCGTGGCCGCACAGGAGCGGCCAGCCCCGCGCCAATGGTGGCGGTCCGGGCGAGTCCCCGGGAGGGTCCCGGGGTAGCGCCTTTGCCGTCGAGGGACGCGGCGGCCATGGCGCGCTCTGCCGGCTCCATGGGCGATTCGTCCAGGCTCCACGCGCGCCAGGTCACCCTGCGGATCTCCATCCGGCCCCGGGTAGCCCGAGCCGTCGTGCGGTTCCGCGGGCTGCGCTACTGGGGTTCTGACTTCCGGATCCAGGTGCCGCGAACAGACCAGCCGGAGATCGTCGAGATCCAGGCCCCGGGCTATCGAGCGGTCAAAGAGGAGCTGAGACTGAGTCGGGACGTGCATCGGACGGTCACCCTGGGTCGGCTCCGGAGCCGACCGCGTATGCGGTCGGGCACCATGCGGCCGACGATGAAGAGCGCCGCGGATCTGGCAAAGGAGCTGCCCAAGTGAAGCACAGGACCAACTCTGGGTTTTTGATGGCCGCCGGCTGCTGCCTGGCCGTTGGCCTGTGGGTTTCGGGCCTCTCGGTGGCCGTGGCACGGGCGGCGCCCCGCGAGGACCGGGCCCAGGCGCGCGCCCTGTTGACCAAGGGCAAGCAGCTTCTCCGGCAGAAGCGATATCAAGACGCGGTGCGCTGCTTCCAGAAGGCCTACCGCTTCTGGAAGCGTCGGGAGATCCAGTTCAACCTGGCGTTGGCCCACCTGGAGCTGGGCGACAAGGTCGCCGCGGGTCGACATCTGCGGCGCTATCTCGCCAAGGCCACGCCGGCCGAGCGACAGGCCCTCCCCGCTCGCTTCCAGCAGCTACAGCAGCAGATCGGAGTGTTGCGCGTGCAGAGCGCCACCGACTCGCGGGTGGAGATCTGGATCGATGGGCAGCGGCGCGGAACCGGAAGCGTGGTGGTGGTGGTCCTGCCGGGGCCGCGGGCTGTGGAGCTGCGGCGCGGGACACGCGTGCTGGTGCGAAAGGTAATCGAGGTTGCCGGCGGGCGGGAGGTGATCTGGAATCCGCCGCCGGTTGCCGCGCTTCGTCCTCGCCGCCCTGGGCCCCCTCCGCCGCTCGTGATCGTCAGGCGGCCGGCGCGCCGGCGATTGCACTGGGCGTTTTTTACCGTCGCAGCTTCTTTGGCCGTCGGCGCCGGGGCCGCGATCATATACACGGGAGTTAGAACCCTGCAGCTACATGCAGAGCTCGACAAGAGCGAAGAAGGCGACCAGTATGAACAATTGGCGCCGAAGTTCAAGCAGCACAAGCTGGCGACCAACGTGCTCATCGCCGTTGCCGCCACCGCCGCTGTCAGCGCTGGCATTCTGGCGATTTTTACCCGCTGGAGCTCGTCCGGGGGTGAGAAGCGACGGTCGGTGCTGGTGCCCCTCATCGGCCCCGGCGGGGCGGGGCTGACGTTTCACCACCGCTACTGATTCGGCGCGGGGGAGAGACTCTGCCTGGCGATGCGCGGCTACTGTCCCGCGGACACCGGGGTGTCCGGCGGGGCGGTGACACGCTCGACGCCGTCCAGGGTCAGGAAGGTACCCCGGGCCATGAGGCTGACAGGGGCCAGCCCGCTCAGGGTGAGCACTGCCAGCTCAGCGTCCGTGGAGAGCACCGCGCCGCCGGGGAGGACCAGCTCGTCGGGGGCACCGGGCAGCCTCAGGATCACCACCTCCTGATGCTCGGCGCTCGTCACGGTGAATCCAACCACCCCGTCGGGCAGGGTCACCGAGGTCACCTCCAGCGGCGCGTCGTCGTCTCCCACCACGGCACCCACCCGGTAGGGTGCCAACACGGCGAGGAAGCTCGGGGCCACCGCGTCCACCCGGCCATCGATGACCCCGTGATGGCCGATGTCGCTGTGGCTGACAAACTCATGCACGTGGGGCGCCGCGTACATCGTGAAGTCGGGCTCTGCCACCGAGAGGCCGGGGGCGGTGCAGGCCAGCGTCACGTCCACCCCGGCGAGCGTACGCTCCCAGCGCGCACCATCGATCCGGACCTCGAAGGTGCCCCCCGACTCGAACCCGGCGTAGCCACCGAGGCGCCAGGCATGGGATCGCGTTGATGACTCCGTGGTGGCCAGACGATCCCCCACCACGAAGTAGCGATCGCGTACGAAGGCCACGCTCCGCTCGATGGTAGTTTCCTGGTAGGTCTGATGGGCCTCTGCGTAAGCCAGGCGGGTCCACTCGTTGGCGTGACGAATTGCGGCATCCGAGTCGCCGAAGTTGGTGAGCAGCCCTTTGTCCGGCGCCGAACGCCCGTCGATCAACACCACATTGTGGGCCCAGGACTGGGCCGTTTCGGCGTTGTCATTCTCGCTGGGCTTGTAGTAGCCGGGATCCAACAGCAGATACTCGCCATAGGCCGCCAGGGAGAACGACGTGGAGTCCACGTGGTCGTGGATGGCCTGGCGGGCCGGCCCGCTTTCGCCGACCAGGAGTAGCCAGCGGGCATCGGGGTCCCATCCGGAGCGGAACACCGCGTGCCCGGCCTCGGTGAGGAAGCGATGCGTCCAAGCGGGCGGCTCGGGGACCACGTCGTCGGGCACGTGGACCAGGTGGTAGGGCACCAGGTCCAGGGAGTAGGTCATTTCCATGGGGCGTTCCGTGTTTTCCAGCCAGTCCCACAAAAAGCGTCCCTCACCGGTGTATCGGCTGAGCAGGGCGACGCCGGTGAGGGGGATGAAGCGTCCGTCACCCAGGGGGGGGCGTTGGCCAGAGGGGAGGCGCAGGCCGAGGCTCCAGTCCGCTGTGGACCAGAAGGTGGGATCGTTCAGGAAGTTGGTGTAGACAAAGGGCGCGCTCTCCTCACAGGCGTGGTCGTTCCAGCCCGGAATGATAGATCGCGTTGTGCAAACGCTGTCGAATTCGCGGGGGGCGCCCACCACGTTCTCATAGGCGATGAAGAACGCCAGCGCTACACCGAAGGAGAGGTTGTAGTAGTAGGGCCCCTCGGATACACCGCCGTCGGATTGGATGTAGTCGCCCTCCGAGCCGAAAAGAAAGTCGAGCTCCGAAGTGGCCCAGTCAATCCACTGATCGGCCTCCGGCGCGTCAGGAAAGGCCAGCGCCACGTATCCGATGGCCCCGGCGGTGCGCACGTTGTAGTTGTTCTGTGCCAGCTGCAGGAAGATCCGGCACACCGAGTCCTCGCGCACGTACTCGTTGTAGAATTGGCGATTGATGTCCAGGAGCTTGTCCCGGGCCATCTGAAACTCGGAGGCCGGAAAAAACGTCGTCCCTGCAAGCAGATCAACGGCGTTTGCATAGCCGATCAAGGTGTGGGCCATGCGGATGTGGATGTCGATGGTGTTGTGCGTTCCATAGTCCGTAGGAAGGAGATCGATGAACATCCGGCTCTTGGCGGCTGCTTCCTCATCGTCGAGGAGCCAGGCCAACATGGCGTTGGCCTGAGCCGTCTCCGCATTTTGCCCGTGCGCCATGTGATCCCAATGGTCCGGATCGCTTTGCTCGCGGTAGTCGCGGGCCGCTCGGTTCTGCAGCTCGACCATCACGGATTGATGGGGCTGCTCCCCCAGCCGGGCGACGATGGACGGCTTCTCGGCAGCTTTGACCATCAGGATCGGCCGCTTCGCTATTTCGCCTGGCAACCCATGGGGTAGCGCGTCACTGTTGGGTACCTGCGCGTCTAGCGCCACATCGGGTTTGGCGCCGGTGCTGCAACTCACGCAGCCCAGGCCGAGCACCAACAAGACTGTCCAACCCAAGGCGAGGCATGGAGACGATCCGCTGAGAAGAGGGCGTCGAGCGGTGGCCGTTTGCATAAGGTTTTCCTCGTTTTTCGGCGCTGCGGGGACCATCGAAATGGTGGTCCTGTGTCGCTAGCCCATCACAGCTGCAGCTTTTGTGCCACACATGCCCCGGTCATTTGTAACATGATCACCCAGGCAAGGATTCTGAGAGTCAGATGCCCACAGCGGTGGGGCGGTACTTGTTGGGGTCCACGGTGCGTGGGACCAGCGGGGAGCGGGTTGGTTTGTTTTTTGGGGGCTGGGCGGTGGGGCCGTCGGTGCGCTGGGGGTCGGCGGCGTAGGCGAGCTTCACGGCGGCGAGGGCCTTGCGCATCTTTTCGACCCAGCGGTTCTTGGCGCCGATGCGCTCGGAGGTGGAGATCCCCTTTTGGTAGACCACCATGGCGTGGCGGAGCAGGACGCGGGTCTTGGCGCGGAGCTTGGTGAAGTAGGCAGCCCGCTGCTCGGCGGCGGTGATGGTCTCGTAGCGCCCGAGGGTCTTGTCGAAGTACCGCACGCCGGTGAATCGGGGAAGAGGGGCGCCCACGAGGGATCGGCGGAATTCCCAGTACAGGGTGCCCACCTGGTAGGTGGCGGCCATGGCCCACAGGTGGTTCTTGTAGGAGACCGCGTGCCAGTAGGCCTTCTGGGCCTTGTACATCCAGGTGGCCATGGTCTCGACGTCCTGGTGCATCTGCTCGACGGGCAGCCGCAGGGGCGTCTGGCTGCTGAGGCGGTGGTAGATGGCGGCCTTGTAGTAGGCCGCCATGGCGACGTAGTGCAGGTTCGGCAGCCGCACGGTGGCGCGGCTCTTGCGATACAGGGCCAGGGCCCGGTCCACGTTGTGGCCAGTGCGGGCGTTGTTGCCGGACTCGTACCAGGCATAGGCGAGGCGGGCGTGGGCCTCGATGCGCTGGTGCACCTTCAGGTCTTTTCTGGCCACCAGGGCCTGAAAGCAGCGCCGCGAGTCGGTCCAGCGCTTGGCTTCGGCGTAGTTCACGCCGGCGGCGCCCAGGGCCTGGATCTGTTCGGCTGGCTTTGTCACGGCCCTGGCGGCGGTCTCGAAGTGTTGTCCGGCTCGCTGCCACTTTCGAAGCCTCTGCCAGCACAGGGCGGCGTTGTAGTGGGTCGGCGGCCCATAGACTGAGCCGCCGAAGTGTTTCAGGAGCTTGGCGTAGGCGGCCAGGGCAGCCTTGCACCTGCCCTTTCGCTGGGCGGCGAGCCCCTCGCTGAAGATGTCCGCCGCGGAGAAGGCCTCGGAGGTGTACCTGTCGCCCGACCGGTGGGCGACGATCATGATGGGCTCCATGGTGAGCCGGGTCACCCCCCGGGGAGCGGCGTGTTTCGTTCCGGCGGGTCCAGGCTTGGGGCACCCCACCAGGCCGAGCGCCAGGCCAATGGCCAGCGTGAGGGTGGGTGGGGACGGGATCCGGCTTCGGGGAGTGCTTCGCATCTGGACCTCCTGTGTACCATGTCCTCTATTCGGGACAACGCCTTCAGGACCGGGTTCCCACCTTTCTTGGCGTCCGCCGCAAAACAAGTCGACGATTCAGGACGTCGAGGCGCCCGGCTCGCGAGGCGCGACGAGGCGCATACTTGTTGATATGCAACGAGAAGCCCCCCTGCCTCTTGGGGGGGAAGCACCCCCCGAAGCGAGACGGGATGCATCGGCGGCCTGGGCGATCGAGTTATTTTGCGGCGGGTCCTTGCTTCAGCCGCCGGGCCTGGAGGATGACCACGGTCTTTATGGGCAGGTGCGTGAGCATGCCCTCCCGCCGGGTGGGCGTGTAGCGGATCTTCTCCACCACGTCCATGCCCTTGATCACTCGCCCGAACACGCAGTAGCCGAATAGACGTCCCGGCCCCCGGTGGTTCAGGTGCGCGCTGTCCTTGACGTTGATGAAGAACTGCGCGGTGGCCGAGTCCGGGTGCTTCGTGCGGGCCATGGCCAGGGTGCCGCGGGTGTTGCTCACGCCGTTGTCGGCCTCGTTCTTGATGGCCGCCCGGGTGGGCTTTTTCTGCAGGTCAGTGGTCATGCCCCCGCCCTGGATCATGAAGTTCGAGATCACCCGGTGGAAGATCGTGTTGTCGTAGAACTTGTCGTCGACGTAGCGCAGAAAGTTCTTCACCGTGATCGGCGCCTTGTCGGCCAGCAGCTCGACGTGGATGTTGCCCAGGCTGGTCTTGAGCACCACCTGAGGGTTGCTGGCGTTGGGGGTGGCGCCGGGGGGAGTGACCGAGGGCTCGTTCGACTTGACCTTGCCCTCGTAGTGGTCGTCGGTCTTCTTCGTGCAGCCCGCTGTGGCCAGTGCGCAAGCCACGGTGACAACAACGGCGATCGGCAGGAGCTTGGGTTGCATGGCGTACCTCGTTATTGGGCTGGGCCGGCGGGGACGGAACAGGGGAGCGCGGCGCAGGGCGTCGGCTACTTGGTTCAGGGGTTGGCCGCTGGCTTGGTCTCGGGCTTGGCCTCGGGCTTGGTTTCGGGCTTGGCCTCGGGCTTGGTCTCGGGTTTGGTCTCAGGTGGCGTCACTGGCTTGTCCGGCGGCGTCACGGGTGCCGCCGTGGGGCGACAGGAGAGGCTGGGCGCCCAGGCCGGCATGACCTCGGCCGCCAGGGCCTTGATGATCCGTTCCCCCTTCTCCACCTCCTCGAGGGCCTCGGCCACCATGGTCTTGCGCTCGGCTGCCTGGCGCACATAGGTGGACTTCCGGTGCTTGTCGATGTCCTTCTTGTCGCCGGCGGAGTGCATCACGTCCACCACCTTTTCGAAGAAGTCGGCGCGGAGCTGGTGGTACCGAAGAAACCTGTGCCGGACCGCCTTTTCGTGGAGCTCGAACAGGAGCTTTCGGTACTTGAGGTTCTTTTTCGCCAGCGCGGCCTCGGCCAGCATCCTGTCGAGGGTTCCGGCCTCCACGTTCATCTTGAGGCCCTTGTTCTGCAGGGCGATCTTCTCCCGGGTGGCCTTGACGGCGTATTGGGCCGCTTCGGCGTACCGCACCGCCGCCTCCATCTCCATCTCGTAGAGCTTGAGCTTGAGCTTGGAGACCTCCCAGTTCCGCTTGGCGACCCCGAACTCTTGTTTGATCTTGTTGGCGGACACGAGCTTGTCGCCCGGCAACCGGGCGATGAGCTTGGCGTCCACCCGCCACTTGAGCGGGTCCGAGCTGCAGCCGGCCGCAAAGAAGACCAGAATCATTGCGCAAACAGTGACAAATCTCATTTTGTTTCCTCCCTGGGAACCCACCTAAGATACGGCATGTCTGCCGTCAAGTCACGCGGGAATGGGGAGGTGAGAATGAGGGGCTTACCGCCGGGAGGGGGACGGCGACGGTTACCACCGATAGGAGAGGTTGATCACCGGCAGGGGGACCTTGAACTCGCCGATACCCAGGACGCCGAGGCCCAGGTCGGCGGCGAAGCCCTTGCCGTGGAACCGTACGCCGGGCACCACGGCGAAGAGGGTCATGTTGGCGCCGCCGTCGTTCATGTGGGCCACGAAGGCGTCCACGAAGAACTTGCCATACCGCCAGAACCGCGCCTCCACGCCCAGGTTGGCCGTGAGGATAGCGAGGGCCTTGGGATCGTCGTACCCGCCGCTGCAGTCGTAGCTCTCGTCGCAGGTGCCGTCCTCCCGGGTCACCGGGCCGGCGCAGGTGGACACCGCCATCTTGGGCGGGAAGAGCACCACCGTGCCGACGCCCAGGTGCAGGGCCAGCTTGTCGGTGCCGATCTTGGCCGACAGGCCCAGCTTGAGACCGTGGATGGAGGCCACATGGAAGTAGGTGGCGTCGGCGGTGAGCTTGAAGCGGCGGGAGCGAACGATCTGCGCCCGGATCTCTCCTGCCCAGAGGCTGTCTTTGAACTTGAGGCCAGGGATGAACCAAGTGGGCGGGCTGGACTTGAAGCTCAGCTGGAAGCGGTTGCCCAGGCCCACGCTCAGCTCGAAGAGCCCGGCGATCTGCTTGGCGGCGAACTCCCACTGGCCGTGGCCGAGCACCTCGGCCGTGTTCGACACCGCCAGCCGGGTGTTGGCGGGGTCTGTCAGGGGCTTGCGCCTGGCCGGCCTGGCCGACGCAGCCCGGATGCAGACCATCTTCGGGGGGGCGGCGCGGCTGGCCCTGGGCACGGCCGGGGGCGCGGCGGGCACCGGCGCCGGGGCTGCGCTGGTGGCGCAACGCGGGCCGGGGCACACCTTGACCGTGACGCAGTCGCCGCGGCGGGTCACGGTCACCTGGGAGGAGGCCGACGGGCCATTGGGCGCCGCGGCGGGAGGAGGGGGCGCCACGGGCTTGACCACCGGGGCCGAGGGAGCGGGAGGTGGCGTCTGGGCGTGAGCGTGTGAAGCAAAGCATAGGCTGACGAAAGCCAGGGCCGGGGCGAGGTACAGAGCGTTGATGCGTTTCATGGTGGGCCTCCTATCCAAGTGACCGTCTCCCAGGTGGCCACTGCAACCACCTTGCCAACAGAGGAATGTTGTCCCAAGTACATGTAAGCACAGGCTAATCGCTAGGTGCGCCGGCATCGGCGACCCGGGCCATCCGGGGAGCGGATTGAGCGATGTACCTGGATCCATGACAAGGATGTCATGATCGCGATTCTGTGGGTGGCGGGACGCCGAAGAGGCTGGGTCCGGTCGCCTTCTGGAACCCCGGTTCGTCCGCGAGGAACACCGGGCAGGGGTGGGACGTACACCGATGCCGGAGGCCTGCCATGTCCCAGACTGGAATCTGCGCGCGAATCGCCTATACTACCGGACCCATGAAACCACTGTGCCGTATCGGGCCGCTGCTGATGGCGGCGTTGCTGTCCACGGGCGTCGCCTGCTCGCGAAAGCCCACGGGTGCCAAGGGCAACAACAACGAGGACCCAGCGGTGGGCCGCGTGCCCGAGCCGGGCGGGCCCTTGGCGCGAAAGCGCCCCCGCAAGAGCCGTCGCGCCAAGCGCAAGTGCATGCCGCCCAAGGCCGAGGCCCCCGAGCCCATGCCCACGGATCTGCCCAACATCAAGGAGCGGCTGCCGAAGTCTGTTCGTACCCTCAAGGTGATGCGCAAGCTCATCGTACGCCGGAAGCCCTCCACCCAGGCCGCCCCCGAGGGGGAGGTCAAGCGCTACTCCCGGCTGCCCCTGACGCCCTATGTCACCGGCCGGGACGGCTGCCGCAAGTACTGGATTCGCGTGAGCCCCCGGGGATGGGTCTGCGGCGACTACCTCCAGCCCGACCGGCGGGGGGTGCTCATGCGCGCCCAGCCCATCATGAAGCCCGGGAGGTTCCTCCCGGGGCGCTACGCGTGGGTACGCAAGGGGGGCGCCAACCTCTATCCAAATCGTCAGGCGGCGGCCGCCGACAAGCCCAGCGGCAAGATCGAAGCGGGTTTCATCGTGCGCTGGAAAAAAACGCTCAGCCTCAAGGGCGAGGCCTACTGGCAGAACTCCAAGCACTACCTGATCAAGGCCAGCCGGCTGCTGCGGCATCGGCCCTCGGCCTTCCAGGGGGGTGACCTCCGGGAGCTGGACTACGACCTGCCCGTTGCCATCGTGCGCGCCAAGCGCAAGGGCGCGGCCATCTACGACGTGCCCGGCGGGAAGATCCTCGAGCGGGTCGGTCACCACACGGTGCACGAGATCTTCGAGTCCAAGCGCATCCAGGAGCCCGGAAAGAAGCTGCGCACCAAGTTCTACCGCATTGGCGAGGGGCGGTGGATCCGCGCCCGTCGGGTGATCAGCGCCTGGCGCGCCCCCAAGGTGCCGCCCGGGCTGAAGCCCTGCGAGAAGTGGATCGAGATCGTCATCGATCATCAATCCCTGGTGGCCTACGAGGGCACCGAGCCCGTGTACGTCACCATGATCACCTCCGGAGACAAGCGGCACCCCACCAAGTACGGGATCTTCCGGATGTGGTGGAAGAAGGCCCTGACTGACATGACCTCCTCCATGGCCGGCAGTGAGCGGTACCGGGTGGACGACGTGCCATGGGCGCAGTTCTTCTATCTGGGTCAGGCCCTCCATGGCGCCTACTGGCACTCGGACTGGGGGAACCGCCGCAGCCACGGGTGCATCAACCTCGCGCCCAAGGACGCCAAGTGGCTCTACGACTGGACCGGGCCCCGCGTGCCGGATGGCTGGCTGAGCCGCTACGCCGACGAGAAGCACCCCGGCACCCTCGTGCGGGTGCGCCACAAGGTGGACCACGAGGTGCCCTTCCTACGGTACTCCCGTAAGCTGGCGCCGCCCGAGGCGGTCAAGCGGCTGGACGAGGCGTACAAAGAGCGCATGCGGCAAAAAACCATCCGCATGATCCAGCGCGGCGCGACGAAGTAGCCGCGCCCGCAACCCGTTTCCCACCGAGGAGTCAGAAGATGGATCTCGGCTTGACAGACCGGCCCGTGTGGATCGCCGCGGGGACGCGTGGTATCGGGCTCGCTTGCGCCCAGGCCTACCTTGCCGAGGGGGCGCGGGTTGCCCTGTGTGGCAGGAGCGCCGAGGGGCTCGCGTCCGCGGCGGAGACCCTCGGTGGCGACGTGGTGACCGTGCGCGCCGACGTCTCCACGGCAGAGGGTGTGGCGGGCTTCGCGCGGGAGGCGTCGTCGCGGCTCGGGCCGCCGGACGCGCTCGTGGTCAACGCAGGCGGCCCGCCCTCGCTGGCCTTCGAGGAGATCGACGACGACCAGTGGCACGCGGCCTTCGAGCTCACCTTGATGTCCGCCGTGCGGCTATGTCGGGCGGTGCTGCCGGGCATGCGGACGCGCGGGCTCGGCCGCATCGTGTTCATCACCTCCCTGACCGTGAAGCAGCCCCTGGAGCGGATGGCGCTGTCGAACAGCCTGCGGGCCGGAGTCACGGCCTTGTGCAAGACCCTCGTTGCCGAGGCCGCCGGCGATGGCGTTACCGCCAACTGCGTAGGCCCTGGCTACACCCGCACCGGGCGGCTCGAGCACCTCGCGGCCACCCTGGCCGGGGCGCGCGGTGTGTCCGCCGAAACGGTGATGGCGGGGTGGGAGGCCACTGTCCCCGCCGGGCGCCTGGGACGGCCCGACGAGGTGGCACGGGCGGTGGTGTTCTTGGGCGCGCCGGCCGCGGGCTATGTCAACGGCCAGACCCTCGTGGTGGACGGCGGTTGGACGAGGGGGCTGGTGTAGGTGGTCAATCGCCATCATCGCGGCGGCCCGTGGGTTGGATCGCCGCATGGGTCATTGCCGCTGGTGGTGCTGCTGGGCTTCGGGGTCTCGGGCAGCGGGTGCTCGGAGCGGTCGCGTGAGGTCAGGCCGGGCGCCGCGGCTGTGCCCGCCCCCATGCCGGCGGTCCCTCGCCCGGCGCGCGAGCGGCCTGTCCGGCGGGTGGCCGCGCGTCCGGTTGACCCGGATCCACCGGCCACCCTTCTGGAGGCCACCGCGCGGCGGCTGGCCGGTGACGACCAGCGGCTGCGGGCTGGGAAGCTGGTCTCCTACACCAGCCGGTTCAGCGGCCAGGTGCACGTGGAGCAGAAGGGCTCGGTGCGCCTGCTCTACGTGGGGCGCAAGGATGTGATCCAGACCCGTATGGACATGCGGCACCCGGCGCGGCTGCTGTCGCCCTATCTGCAGTGCATGGTCGTGGCGCTGGGGTTTTTCGCCGAGCCGCGCAAGGAGCTGCGAAGGGTGGCCATGATCGGCCTGGGGGGTGGCGCCTGGACGCGGTTCTTCCACGCCCGCCGGCCCCGGCTCGTGTTCCACTCGGTGGACATCGACCCGCTGGTGGTGGCCATTGCGCGGCGGTTCTTCGGCGTGCGCGACACCGCGACCTACCGCAGCTACGCCATGGACGGGCGGCGATTTCTCCGCGAGGCGAAGCGGAGCTACGACCTGATCGTGCTCGACGCCTTCGACGCCGCGGCCAACGTGCCCAGGCAGCTCGTGTCGGTGGAGTTCTTCCGTCTCATCCGGCGGCGGCTCTCGCCCCACGGGGTGGTCGCGATCAACTTCCTGGTGCACAGCCGCCACGTGTACAGCGCCCTGGTGCGCACCGTGCGGTCGGTGTTCCCCGCGGTGGCGCGGTTTCCCCTGCGACGTCTGTCCACCCACAACACCCTGCTCGTGGCTCCCAAGGACCTCGGGCGCCGGCCCCGGCCCGACGTGCTGAGGGCCAGGGTCCGACGGATCCAAAAACGTCTGGGCCTGTCCTACTCCCTGGCTCGCTGCGTCCAGACCCTCGACAGGGACCGCCTTTTGGCCCCCACCGGCCCGCTGCTCCGAGATCCCCCGCCGCCCGCCGCCTTGCCGCGCTAGGCGCTTATGTCCCCATCGGCTCTCGTGATATGATCTTTCCGAGGAGGAGACCATGTCGGCACATTCTCGTTTGATTTGGATGGTCATACCCTTGGTGCTGGTGCCCGCCTGCGGAGGGGGCGACTCTGGCCGACTCCAGGGGGAATCCTGCATAGGCACCTACCAGTGCGCCGTTCCGTACGTCTGCGCTCACGACGGCACGTGTCAAAACCCGGGGTACCCCGGGACCGGGGATCGGGACGACGAGTGCGACTCCACCGACCACTGCCGCATCGACTTCGTCTGCAGCGCCGAGGGCTTCTGCGCCGATCCGGGGCACGAAAACCTAGGTGCCGCCTGTCGGGGCACCGAGGAGTGTCTCCTCGGGCTCATCTGCTCGGGTGGCGGGATCTGCGCCAACCCGGGGGATCCCCAAACGGCGGGCCACGGCGATGCCTGCGTCGAGGCTACCGACTGCGAGTACGGCCTCTTCTGCTCGGAGGTGGACTTCACCTGTCACCGCCTGGGCGGGGCAGGGGACGCCTGCTCGGACCACGATCAGTGTCGCGCGACGTACTACTGCGACGAGACGGGGAGCTGCGCCGAGCGCATGGGCAACGGCGAGCCGTGCCTGGAGGCGGCCCACTGTGGCCTCGGCCTGACCTGCTGGCAGGAGCTCTGCACGACAATTCCGCTGTACACCGGGGTCGCCTGCCAGGATCCCGCCCTGGACCCTGGACCCTTCCGGGTGCACTTCGAGGTGCCCCGGGGCGAGATCACCGGCGAGATGGAGTTCTACAGGTTGCCCTTCCCCAACGACATCCGGATGCGGGACGGCCGCGTGGATCTGTCGGGGCACCCGGACCCGGGCGACCTCGTGCCCGGGGAGGTTGTCACCAGGTACCTGGCTGCCATCGAGGCGGACACCGACGGGTTCGGCCTGTCGACAACCTCCTACTTCCGGTTCAGCGGCGCGGTGGACTACGGCTCCCTGGCCCTGTCGGGGGACGAGGCGAACATCTTGTTTCTGAACATCGACCCGTCCTCGCCCGGGTATGGCGACCGCCACGCGGGCACGGGCTTTTCGGCCAGCACGGCCCCGGGCCGGTACATCTGCCACAACTGGTTGGCGGTCAACCCCATGGGGGGCTATCCGCTCCGGCACCAGACCACCTACGCGGTCATTCTGACAGACAGCATCACCAGCGACGCGAGCGTGCCCGCCGTGGCCGACGACGACTTCGTTGCGATGGTCGCCGACACCGCACCGGCGGATGCCGATATGCAGGCCGCGTGGCTGGCCTACCAGCCCCTGCGGAGCTACCTCGCCGACGTCACCCTGCCCCCAGAGTCACAGGTGGCGGCCTCGTCGGTCATCGCCGCGGCGGTGTTCACGACCATGGATCCGGACAAGCGTCCGCCCGCCTTCCGGCACGTGATTCGCAACGACCCCACGGTGCCCACGCCGGACGTGACCGACGTGGCCCTCTGCGAGGGCGCTGCCGTGTCACCCTGCGACGACGGGCTCGCTGGCGACGACCACCAGCGGGGTTGCATGGGCGAGGATCCGGCGGTCTACGAGATCCATGGGCGGTACACCACGCCCATCTTCCAACAGGGCACGCCACCATACGAAGACACCGGCGGCGACATCGCCTATACGGTGGATGGCACGCCGCTGGTCGCAGGCGAGCAGGACGTGTGCTTCGGTCTGTCGGTGCCCAAGGGCGCCGTCATGCCCGTGGACGGCTGGCCCGTGGTGATCTACCTGCACGGCACCGGCGGCTCTTTCCGCAGCCACTTCGGAAACGGTGTAGCCGTGAGCCTGGCCGACGTGGACCTCGGCGGCGGGGTCACCACCCAGATGGCGGTGATCGGCATCGATCAGGTGGTGCACGGGGATCGCCGGGAGGGCAGCACCACGCACCCCAACGCCCTGTTCTTCAACTTCACCAACCCCCAGGCCGCCAAGAACAACACCCTGCAGGGGGCGGCGGACCTGTTCCAGCTCGTGCGCGTGGTGGAGGGCTTCGTCGAGCTGGTCAACACCCTGGGCGAGGTGCGACTGGATCCGAGCCGCATGTATTTCTTCGGCCATTCCCAGGGCGTTATCACCGGGCCGGTGGCCATCCCCTTCGAGCCGGCCATCCGGGGCGTCGTGTATTCGGGGGGTGGCGCGCTGCTCATCGAGTCGCTGCTGAACAAGACCAGCCCCGTGGACATCGCCGGCGCGGTGCAGTTCGTGCTCGCCGACCCGAACTTGGGTTTCACCCACCCGGTCCTGAACCTGCTGCAGCTGTACTTCGAGCCCGTCGACGCCATCAACTACATGGCCCAGCTCTTCATGGAGCCCGTGCCGGGCGCCGAGCTTCGCCACACCCTGATCTCCTACGGCCTCGGGGACACCTACAGCCCCAACGCCACGGGGCGGGCCATGATCCGCGCCGCTGGCGCGCACCTCGTCCGCCCCGTGCTCGACCCCATCGCCTACGTGGGCGAGACGGACGCCCCCGTCACCGGCAACCGCTGGGGGGGCACCCTGACCGAGGGTGCCGTGCAGCTGGACACCGACGGCACCTATGACGGCCACTACGTGCTCACACGCAATCCCGATGGCGTCACGATCTATACGACCTTTTTGGCGACCATGGACACCGATCCCCAGGGACTCCCGACCATCCCGGCCTGGTAGGGGCGAAGGGATCCGCTCAGGGGGGAGTCGGCTCGAGGCCCGGATCCTGGATCGCGGGCATCTGCGTGGAGAGGGTCGTTGAGAGACGCTCGGCCAGCTGGCGTCCGATGTAGGCCAGGGCGCTGAGCTCTTCGGTGGAGTAGCTCCCGCCCGCCTGGCGGTTGGCCAGCTCGAGCACACCGTACAGGTGCCCCTGGTACTGGATGGGCACGCCGGTCAGGGTGCTCACCTCGAGCCCGCAATGGGTGCCGAGCACCGTGCTGAATCGGGCGTCCTGGTCCCCCTGGGACAGCGCCAAGGGGAGACCCTGGGTGGCGCAGAAGCCTGCCATCCCCGCGCCGATCGTGGTGCGGTATCCCGGGATCTGGGCGCCGCCGGGGGCGCGGATCACCGCAGAGTACAGGTCCCGGGCCTGGTAGTCGTACAGCAGGAGCACCCCGGCCTGGGAGGGCACGAGCCCCAGGGCGGTGTCGATAGCGAAGGCGAAGGCCTGGTTGCGGTCAGTCACGTAGAAGAGCGGCTGGAACCGCTGAAAGGCTATGGAGAGCAGGTCCGTGGGCTCGGCTGGAGCTGCAGGTGCTGGCTGGGTCGGCGGCGTCGGCTGGTCGGAGTGGGCAGCCGGGTAGAAGGGGTCCAGGGTGCCCGTGGGCGGCTCCGGAGGCGGCGCCGGCTGGCCGGTGTCGTAGACCTGACCTTGGAGCTCGGCCGGGTACTGCACGGGCGGCGGCGCTGCTGCCGGGGGTGACGGAGCGGCCAGGGGCGGCGCAGGCGCTGGAGCCGGCGTCGTGAGCGGGGGTCCCGGTGGACGGCCAGGGGCCGGCAGGGGCGGCATCTGCTCACCGGGGAATGTGGGTCGACCGTTGGCGTCCACCGAGGGGATGATCGCCGTCTCTACGTCCGCGGCCGGGGCGCCGGCCGGTCGACCCAGGGACGTGGTGTCTGGGTGCAGGGCCGGCACCATCATGGGAGACTTGTCGCTGCCCGTGGACGGCTGGGCCGGGTTCCACAGAGCGGCGGCCTTGTCCCCGAATACGAAGGCGACGGCGGGGTCTTCGGGCCCGGAGGTGTTCCAGGTGCACAGCCCGAGTGGGGGCCGGAGCGGGATCTTCTCGAAGGCGTGGTCAAAGGCAGCCACGAGCACCCGTTTGGCGCCGGAGGTGGTTTCGAGCTCGGCGCGGACCTGGGTGATCTGGATCTGCAGCACCTCCTCCAGCGCATCCTGGGGCGGGTTGGGCCACACCGACACGTAGCGTCGACGCACGGTCTCGAAGCGAGGTGCCTCGGGGGCTTCGGCCAGGACCTTGAACACCTTGTGCGGGATGGGACGCATGGCCGGCGGCGTCATGGCCGCCTCCCGAGCCTTGCGCAGGTTCTCCAGCTGCTCGATCTCCGCCTGGAGATGATCGTCGATGATGATGGCGGGCTCGGTTTTCTGCTCGCGGGGGGCCAGGGAGGCGCCCATGACCTCGCCCGACGAGCGCAGGGGATCCACAGTCGGGACCTGCGCCGTTGGGGGCGGAGCCGGACCCGTGACCGGCCCTGCCGGTGGCGCGGCGACCGGGGGCGAAGCCACGGGCGGGGAGGCCAGCGCGGGCGGCGGCGTCGGCGCGACATTCGCGATGCCCGAGGCCGTGGAGATCAGCTCCTGGGTCTGCCGGCGCCGGTAGGCAACCTTGCCGGTGGCTGGCTGGCTCTGTCCGCCCATGGCGGGCAGGCCCACAGCGGTGGCGGCGCCTCTCTCTCCGGTGGCGCCCGGGTCCGGTGGCGGTACTGCTGCCGGTGGAGCCTCTGGGGTCGGCTGCGTGGCCGGCCCCGGACCGGCCTGGGGCTGGAGCTGCGCGGGATCGATCTCCCGGATGGTGATCGTCCGCCCGTTCCTGTTGTCCACCACCTCCAGCACGCCGTGGGGCAGGATCTTGCACATCAGGCTGCTCAGGTGTGCGGGATCCGAGAGCTGGCGCAGCCCCTCGCTCAGGGCCATCATCGAGGTCGCCGCCTCGATGATCAGGGTCCGCAAGGCGCCCCCGCCTACCGGCGGGATGATGACTTCCCAGGTCTTCACAAATGTGACCGCACGGCAGTGATCGCCGACCGTGACCCAGGACACTACCAAGGCCCATCACCGCCGGTCAATACCCGCCCCCTCGACGAAACGCAGCAAGGCTGGTATTGAATTGAGCAACGAGGGCCCCGATCAGCAACACCCTGATCGCTCAGGTCGCCGAACCATCCCGACTGGCTTTGTTGCCAGGCGGTTGTATATTTCCGATATTCGCCCTTCTGGCGCCTCGCCAGCCGGGCGCCTCGACGCCCTGAGCTGAGTGGTCGTTGCTGAGCGGGGCCCAAGCGGTAGCACATCATGATTTCGCTGGTCTTCATTGTAGGCGTAGCGCTCCTGGTGCTTGGATACTTTTCGTATGGGGGGGTGGTGGAACGGTGGCTCGGCGTGGACGACGACCGCCGCACGCCGGCGCATACCGTGCACGACGATCCGGAGGCGGCCCGGGATCCCGCCCTCCGGCACGACTACTCGCCGGCGCGGGCGCCGGTCATCTTTGGACACCACTTCTCCTCCATCGCCGGCGCGGGCCCCATCGCCGGGCCCATCTTCGCCGCGGCCCTTTTTGGCTGGCTTCCGGTGGCGGTGTGGCTGGTGTTGGGCTCTGTGCTCATCGGTGGGGTGCAAGACTTCTCGTCCCTGGTGGCCTCCCTGCGGCACAAGGCTCGGTCCATCGGTGAGATCTCTCGGCGCTTCCTGAGCCCCCTGGGCGTCCATCTGCTGCTGATCTTCATCTACCTGACGCTGCTGTACGTGACCGTGGTTTTCCTCGACCTCACCTCCCGCACCTTCGTGGCCTCCGGGGGTGTGGCGTCGTCGTCGGTGCTGTACATCGTCTTGGCCGCCGCATTTGGGGTGGCGGTGCTGCGGCTGCGTTTGCCCCTGTGGCTGGGCTCGGTGATCTTCGTACCCCTGGTGTTCGCGGGGATCTGGGGCGGCCAGCAACTCCCCCTCGATCTGGACCCGGGTGTGGTGGGCGATCCCGGGACCTTTTGGGACGTCGTGCTCATCGTGTACTGCTTCGTGGCGTCCATCCTGCCGGTGTGGCTGCTCCTCCAACCCAGGGACTACCTGTCGTCGTACCTGCTGTTCGGGTGCCTGGCCGGGGGATTCGTGGGTATCCTGGTGGGCACCTTGACCGGTGACCTCGGCGCGTCCCGGGTGGCCCCCTGGTTCTCCTTCACCCATCCCGGCGTGGGGACGATGGTGCCCGTGCTGTTCATCACCGTGGCCTGCGGCGCCAGCTCGGGCTTCCACACGCTGGTGGCCTCGGGGACGACAGCCAAGCAGCTCGATCGGGAGCGCCACGCGCGCCCCATCGCCTATGGCGGCATGCTGCTGGAGGGGGTGCTCGCCCTGGTGGCCCTGGCGGCCATCATGGTGGTGGGGGTCTCGGGCAACAGGGTCGCTCCTACGGTGGTCTTCGCCCAGGGCATCGGCCATTTTCTCGCCGCCCTGGGAATTGACCCCGCGCTCGGCGCCTCCTTCGGGCTCCTGGCCGTGTCCACCTTCCTGCTGACCACTTTGGACACTTGCACCCGCCTGGGGCGCTACGTCTTCGAGGAGCTCACCCGCATGAAGGGGCTCGCGGCTCGCTACATCGCCACGGGCGTCACGGTGGCCATCCCGGCCATCTTCGTGCTGGTGCCGTTTCGGGACGCCCAGGGGAAGTTGCTCGTCCCCTGGAAGGTCGTCTGGCCGGTCTTCGGCGCCACGAACCAGCTCCTCGGTGGGCTCGCCATGCTGGTGGTGATCCTGTGGCTGCGCTCCACCGGCCGCCGGGCCTGGTTCGTCATCGGCCCGTGCCTGTTCATGGTGACCGTCACCCTTTGGAGCCTGGTGCAGATGGTGCTCGGCAGTGGACAGGCCCCGGTCATCCGGATCGTGGCCGGGGTGCTTTTGGCCCTCGCTCTGGCGCTGGTCGTCGAGACGGTCTTGGTCCTGGTCCGGCGCCCGCGTGAGTCGACGCCTATGGACGAGGCGGGCGGCCCGTCGTAAAATAAGCGCGTTGGAGAATGGTCGATGACCAATACGAATGGCAAAGTTCTACTCGCGTGTGCCCTGGCGGTTCTGGTCGGCGGCTGCGCAACGGGCCAGGATCCGTGCGATCCCAATCCATGCATCACCCCGCCGGCTGACAACTGCGTGGCCGGTGTGGCGCTGATCTACCCGGCCACCGGCCAGTGCTTCGCGCCAGGTGACCAGGCGGAGTGCACCTACGAGGCGGCCCAGGTGGACTGCGCCGACACGGGGCAGTTCTGCCTCGATGGCGTGTGCCTGGCCGATCCCTGTGATCCAAACCCCTGCGTGAGCGCCCCCCCCGACGGGTGTGACGGCAACGTGGCGGTCACCTACGACGAGACCGGCTATTGCGAGACCACCGAGGGCACCGTGGAGTGTGCCTATTCCGAGGCGTCGCGCACCGACTGCGCGGTCGACGGGGAGATCTGCGAGGGTGGCGCCTGCGTGGTCTCGGTGGAGCCCTGCAACCCCAACCCCTGCACAACGCCACCTGACGACAACTGCGCGGGTGCGGTGGCCTCCATCTATCCCGCCCAGGGCAACTGCACGGACAACGCGGGCACGGCGGAGTGTGACTACGTGCCGGTGGTGCTGGACTGCTCGGTCAACGGGCTTTTGTGCGACGCGGGCCAGTGCGTGCCGGATCCGTGCAACCCCAACCCGTGCAACAGCCCGCCCGCCGATACCTGCACCGGGGACACGGCCAACGTCCACCCGACAGAGGGTGTCTGCGTCGATGTCGGCGGAGCGCCGGACTGCACCTACACGCCGTCGCCGGTGGACTGCACCGCCAGCGGTCTGATCTGCGACAACGGCCTGTGCGTGACACCGGGGGATCCCTGCAACCCCAACCCCTGCACGAACCCTCCGGCCGACAGCTGTATCGGGGATACGGCGCAGACTTTCTCAGGCCCGGGCACCTGCGCTGACGTCGGGGGCTCGCCGGTGTGCGACTACCCGCCGGTCACGCAGGACTGTACGCTCACGTGCGAGGTCTGCTCCGGCGGCACCTGCGTCCCCGCCGGGGGCGGCGCCCTGATCATCTCCGAGTACGTGGAAGGCTCCAGCTACAACAAGTACCTCGAGCTGTACAACGCCTCCACCTCTGCGGTGGATCTGTCCACCCACACGGTGGAGCTCTACTCCAACGGCAGCCCGACCGTCTCCTCGACGCTGACCCTGGACTCCGCGGTCCTGCTGCCGGGGGAGGTGTTCGTCATTGCCGACGACAGCCACACCCTCTGGACGACCCCGGGACCCGATCAGGTCGTCTCCGCCAGCCTGTGGAACGGCAACGACGCCCTCCGATTGATGAACGGCACGACCCAGGTGGACCTCATGGGTACCATCGGCGACGCTGCCTACTGGGGTGACAACCGGACCCTGGTGCGCGGCTCTTGCGTCATGGCCGGCATCACGAGCGGCGATTCGTGGAGCATCTCCGAGTGGGTCGAGCTCGCCATCGACACCCACCAGCTCGGCAGCCACACGCCTTAGTCCCTTATCAACCAAATCGTGCGCAAGATGGTATCAACTTGTGCACACATCGAGCTGGTATCGAACTGCTATTGGCCGTTGGCAATTAGGTATTAGCTTTCTGATTACGGAGTG
>Ga0272441_10000737_pt1 | contig 72445 bp, 56 predicted proteins | sample SSMProp6N_FD_193582 | JGI IMG/M metagenome (GOLD analysis project Ga0272441, IMG submission 193582) | Marine sediment archaeal communities from Little Sippewissett salt marsh, Falmouth, MA, United States - SSM-Prop-6N | ecosystem: Environmental > Aquatic > Marine > Wetlands > Sediment ...
TACAAGGGCGGAAGACTCCACATCCAGAAACACCCGGCAATTCGGATGCGTCTGTAAGATGGACGCCGGACAGGACGGAGAGACGGGACCCGCCAAGGCGCATTTGACGGCTTCAGCCTTGCGTTCGCCGGGCACGACGCAGACGATGTTCCGGGCCTTCAGAATTTGGCTGATGGTGACGGTGATGGCGCGCTCGGGCACTTGTTCAACGGCTGCAAACCAGCCTTCGTGCACTTGTTGAGCACGGCATGCCTCGTTCAGGGCCACCACAATGAATGACTCCGGCGTATCGAAGTCGGCCGGAGGATCATTGAAGGCAAGATGCGCGTTTTCTCCGATGCCCACGAATGCAACATCGATCTCTTTTTCCCTGATCAGAGCGGAGAGAAGCGTGCATTCGGCCTCAGGCGTTGCGGGGTCGCCGTTGACCAAATGGACGCGGCCCGGGTGCACTCGGTCGATCAGTCGTTCGCGCAGATAATGGCGAAAACTCGCCGGGTGCGACTCCGGCAAACCGACATACTCGTCAAGATGAAACATCGTGGTTTTCGACCAATCAATCTCCGGCTGCTGTACGAGAAAATCAAGGAATTCCATCTGCGAGCGACCGGTGGCCGCCATGAAAACGGCATGCCCTCGGCGCCTGATGCTGTCAGAAATCTTATCCGCCGCCGCTGCCGCGGCCGCCTTCGCCATTTCCCGAGCAGTTCCATACACCCGAATTTTCACCGAATCCTCATCCTTTCTTCATCCTCAGCGCGTCCCGCGCCCATTCCGCGTCCCATCGCCATACCTCCTCTTCTTGCAAGACTCCTATCTTCTCAGGCCTGCCCTGAACCGGCTTCGCTCTGGTCTGGGGACTGCGCGCCGTTGTTCGGTAACTCAACTCGCGCCAGGCTCGGCAACGCGCTTGTGCATTTCGCCCCTCTGCCGTTCCGACCACTTGACAAAGTTCATACTCTATACTATTGTTCGACTCCACGAACATCAAGAGCGCGTTCGCGTTCTTTGGCGGCCGGTCTTTCTGTCCGAGTAGCTCGCGGACAGACCGGGATGACGACCGCTCCCTCTGATAGGGGGGACACGCGGTTGCTTGGCCGTTCCGCCCTCGACACGGTGCGAGCCCAGACGCGGCCGATCCTGCTTGAGGGCCGTGTATCGCCGTTGGACAATCAGAGACCGACAAAACGAAGACAATAGGAGAGGCATCATGGAAAGCATCGTCATTGTTGGAACAGGACCAGCGGGCTTATCGGCCGCCATTTATGCGGCCAGGGCTGATCTGAAGCCCATCGTTATCGAAGGTTCCTCGCCGGGCGGGCAACTGGTTGTTTCCACTGAAGTCGAAAACTATCCGGGATTCCCGGAAGCGATGTCCGGTGTGGAGATAATGGGACTATTCAAGAAGCAGGCCGAACGGTTTGGCGCGGGGTTTTTGACGGGCGACATTACGGCGGTGACGGCGACGGAGGACGCCTACGCCCTGGCGCGAGACGCGGAGACGATTGAAACGCGAACCGTGATCATCGCCACCGGCGCCCTCGCACGCCGGCTGCCGATTCCGTCGGAGGCGAAGTTTTACGGGAAAGGGGTTTCCGGATGCGCGACATGCGACGGCGCCTTTTTTCGGGACCGTGACGTGATTGTGGTGGGCGGCGGGAATACGGCCATGGAAGACGCCCTTTTTCTGACGCGTTTCGCCAAGACCGTCACGATTGTCCACCGCCGCGATTACCTTCGCGCGGCGCCTATAGAGGTGGAAAAAGCCCGGAGCAACCCCAAAATCAAGTGGATGATCCCCTGGGTTGTTGAAGAAATCGCGGGCGAGCAACTTGTTACCGGCGCCACGCTGCGAAACCCGGAAACGGGCGAAACGCGCGACGTGGCCTGCGATGGGGTTTTCGTGGCCATCGGCCATGATCCGAAGACTGAATTGTTCCGGGACCTGGTCGAATGTGATGAGCACGGCTTCGTCAAGGTGCAGCCGTGGTCGACGCGCACATCGGCCCCCGGCATTTTTGCCTGCGGCGATGTCTGCGACCCGGTTTACAAACAGGCGGTCGTCGCCGCCGGTACGGGCTGCATGGCCGCTCTCGATGCGCAGAAGTACCTCGAGTCCAAAAAAGGAACGGGCTGACACGGGTGAATGAGGCGGGAGCGCCCCGCGCACAGCCAAATGCGCTGCGAACGCGGATGCGAGTCCAGGGAGCGCCAAGCACCGCCGGACGGGAGATGCCGTATTTCATGGCGGCTGATCGCGACAACGAAAGCGTACTCCACTACCAGGATGCCACAAATCCCGCCTTCCTTTGGTTGATGGGCCACATCATCCAGCAGGCCCGCAACATTGGACGGGAGGCCGACGTAACCGTCTGCGGCGAGATCGCTTCGGATCCGCAGGTTTTCCCTCATCTTGTCCGTTTGGGATACCGGTCGTTCAGCATCGCGCCGGTGTCCGCGGCCTCCTTCCGATCCGTGTGCGCCAACTTCAATCTGAATACGCCCGTGAAAAAAGAACCGTGATCGTTGTGGTGATATCAACCGTCAAACATGCACTTGTAATCACGGAGTCTGTGGGCGTCATGAGGCTCGTTATTGAGCAGCTCAGCGTGCTCACGCAAGGCCGAACAGCCCTTCTCTGGCTGCCTGTCTCTCAAATGTATGTCGGCACGGCATCAACCACTCGGCCGCATCAGACACTGCCGTGTCGTATGAATATGGCGTGCAGCGGACAGGCTTGAACACACATGCCGCAGCCGACGCATTCGCTGGTCGACCAGAGGATCGGAATCTCATCTGCGGCCTCCTGTTGCAGCAAATTGTGAGGGCATGCCGTCACGGCCGGGCACGATCCGCATTTCTCCGGCGTGCATTTCTCCATATCCACGACAGCGTATTTTTGCATCGGTCTATGCTTTCCGGTTGGTGTCCGTCTCTTGCTGAACGTGCGGCTTTCATTGCTCGGGTTCTCCGCCTGCCACAAGAATCCTCATGTGTTGCCGGTCGCCGATGTGAGAATTTCCGTGCCGGTCTCGGTCACAAGGATTGTGTGTTCGAACTGCGCGCTGCGTCGTCCGTCCGCGGTCACTGCTGTCCATCCGTCCTCACACAGGGCGTGCTGCCAGCCACCCATGTTGATCATGGGTTCAACGGTGAAAACCATGCCCGGTTCGATCTTCGCGGCGCCGCTATTCGTGCGGTGGTGAAACACCTGTGGCGCCATGTGGAAGCATTGGCCGATACCGTGGCCGCAATAGGCGCGCACGACACTGCAGCCCTCCCGATGCGCATAATCGGCTATGGCGCGTCCGATATCCCTTATCCGGCCGTAAGGGCGAACGGCACCAATGCCCAGGCGCAGACATTCTCTGGCCGTGGCCAAAAGGTGCCGTGAAGGTACGTCTATGTCGCCTACCGCCACGGTTTCGGAGCAATCGCCGTGCAGACCGCCGAGGAAAAGGGTCACGTCAATGTTCACGATATCGCCATTTGCCAGGGGGCGGTGATTCGGTATCCCATGACAAATGACTTCGTTGACGGAAGTGCACACGCTTTTCGGAAAACCATGGTAGTTGCGTGGGCTGGGATACCCTCCTTCCGCAATGCATGCTTCATGCACAATCGCGTCAAGTGCATCGGTTGTCAGGCCGGGGCGAACGGCGTCGATGGCTCGGTCAAGAACGCGCCGCGCTGCGCCACACGTCTTCCTCATTTGCTCCAGCATTGGGCCCCTCAAGCGCGAATATCCCCGGCAGACACGTTCGACGCCTCCGGCTATCGCGTATTTCGGGCACTCGATATGAGCGGGAACAGGTCGCATGCGCGTAATCTGCGCGGCGGTCTCGGGTGATGGCGGCGTTGCCTCACGCGCCGCGGAGGAGTGCGTTGTGCGGGTGCCCGCACTGTCGTCAGCCATGTGACATTTCTTGTATTTCTTCCCGCTGCCACACCAACAGGGATCGTTGCGACCTATCTTCTTCTTTTCTGTTGCCCCCAAGTACGGTCGCGCATCCTCCCAAGCGTCGAAGCGGGACACTATGCTCATCAGTCCCTCTTGCCGGCGGCGGGGTTTGTGAAAATGAAAAACGCGGACCCGAACAAGCCTGCCGTCATGACCGAGGTGCGGCCAAAAATCTCATCCAACCTTGCTGCCGCGACGGACCTTGCCGTGTCCTGAGCGGCTCCATGCGCCTGGTTTAGTCGCCCGCAAAAGTTCATGCCGCATACTAATGTTCGGAGACACGAACATCAAGAGCGCTTTCGTATTCTTTGGCCGACCGGTTCTTCTGTGGCAATGGCGCGCCCACCGGCAAGCCGCGCCAACCGACAGTAAAGCGACCGCCGCGAGATCCCCAGATACTGCGCCGTCTTCGTCTTGTTGCCGCCGCACTTATCGAGCGCGCCCGCCACGAGCCGGTCGTTCAGCGCCTCGATATCCAAGCCGTCGTCCGGCAACTCCAGCGACTCGGGATCCAACCTTGCCGCCTCGGTGCCCGCCGGCGCGCTGCCTGCCGCCGTTCGAGCGTCCGCCGCCAGGAACGCCAGGTGCCCCGGCAGCAACATCTCCTGATCGTGCTCGAGCACGGCGCGCACGATCGCGTTCTCCAACTCCCGAACGTTGCCCGGCCAGGCCTGCCGCTCCAGCAGCTTGCGCGTAGACGCGTGCAGCGACCGGAACCGTTTCTTTGTCCGTTCGGCCTCCCGCGCCAGAAACAGCTCGGCCAGCGGCCCGATATCCTCACGCCGCTCGCGCAGCGGCGGAACCCGCACATGCCCGACCTTCAGCCGATGGAACAGATCCGCCCGAAACCGGCCCTGCGACACGAGTTTCTGCAAGTTCTGATTGCTTGCACAGACGATGCGTGCCCGCAAGTGCCGCTTCTTCAAGCCGCCGACCCGGTAGAACGTGCGCTCCTGCAAGACGCGCAGCAGCTTCGGCTGCAGTTCCAACGGCATATCCCCAATCTCGTCCAGTAGCACCGTGCCGTGCTCCGCCAGCTCCAGCTTGCCGCGCGCACCCTTCGCGCGGCCACCCGAAAATGCGCCCGCCTCATAGCCGAACAACTCGCTCTCGAACAGGGTCGCCGGAATCGACGCACAATTCAACGCGACCAGCGGCGTCGTCACGCCCCCATCACCGTGATGGATCAGACGCGCAACCACTTCCTTGCCCGTGCCCGTCTCGCCTTCGATCAAAACCGGAATCGACGGATCCCCGTGGTACAGACGCGCGTCGGCCAACACACGCTTTGTCGCACGAGACGCGGCAACCACACCAGCCACGCCGCACGCCGCGCGTGCCGTTGCCCGGACACGCGCCAGGTCTTCACGCAACTCCTCCGTCGCTTCCGCCACGCTCGCATCAAACCGCTCCGTCAAACGCCGGTTCTCTTCCCGCAACGACTGGTGCTCCGCACTGCGCCCAACAACCGTGGCCAACTCGTTCACGTTCACCGGCTTGCGCAAATAATCGTACGCACCGTGCCGCAACGCCGTGATCGCGCTGTCCACGTCGCCGTGACCCGTGATGATCACCACATGCGCGCGGCGGCCCGACTCCATATCGCTCAACGCCTTCAATAGACGCAAGCCGTCCATGCCCGGCATCCGTATGTCCGTCAGCACCAGCGGGTACGGAGCCGCGCCAAACAGCGCCAACGCCTCCGCCCCGCTCCCGCACTCCGTCACTTCATGCCCAAGCTCCCCCAAAAACTCCGCCATGCTCCGCCGGCTCTCCAACTCGTCGTCTGCAAGTAGGATTCGCATCCGCGTCCCCTCAACCCCTCGTTTCCGGTTGACACCCTATCCGCTGAGCAAGATTCACGGGTGGTCAAATCCTGGTTTCAGGTTGTCACATCTTCCCCTACTCGTACACTTACTCTTACACACAAATCTATCTGAGCAATGCCCGTCCTCTGAGCAGATTCGCGTGTAAGAGTACGTGTACGAGTACGGACTCCCTTCTGCACGGGGCCCCCCAACACCTGCCACCTACTCTCCCGCCCGCTGCATCGTCACCGTGAACAGCGCCCCGCCGCCCGGCCGGTTCTCAGCCGTGATCTCGCCGTTCCAGACCGAAACGAACTGCCGCACGATCGACAACCCGATGCCCATGCCCTGCTCCGGACTCTTCGTTGTGACGAACGGGTCGAAGATGTGCTCGGCCCCACTCTCAAAACCCGGCCCGTTGTCGGAAACCCGCAGAAACGCCCGATCCCCATCCCCGTTCACGGCAATCCGAATCCACTTCTCCTCGCGATCCACCGTGTCCAGCGCCTGCACGGCATTCACAACCAGGTTGATCAGCACCTGCTCCAGCTCGATCGGGCTCGCCCAGACCGTCGTGTCCGGACCATCATCTTTGTCGGTCTTCACGAGGATCTCATGGTTCAGCGCGCGCGCGCGAACCAGGGACAACGCTTTCTCCACCGTCGCCCACAACGGGACCGGACCCAGCTCACGGTCGGTGCCGGGCTGGGCCAAGGCGCGCATGTGCTGGATGATCTCGTCGATCTTCGCCGCCTGCGCCGAGACCCGGCGCAGCCGTTCCCGGATCGCCGCCAGCGGAATCTCGCGGCCCTGCTCGAACTGATACTCCAGCCCGTCGGTCGTAATCTTCAACGCATTCAGCGGCTGGTTCACCTCGTGCGCAATGCCGCCCGCCATCACGCCCAGAATCGCGAGCCGCTCCGAATGCCCCATCTTCTCCCGGATCTGCGCCAGCGCCCGTTCCGCCTCACGGCGCCGGCGCCGGACCTCCGCGTCGCGTAGCTCGCGGGCGACCGCCGGGAGCAGACGCGTGAGCTTGTCCTTCATCACGTAGTCCTGTGCGCCCGCCTTCATGATCTCGACCGCCGTCTCCTCGCCGATCGCGCCGGAAACCACAATGAACGGCATGTCCGCGTCCGTCTCCCGCAGCAGCCGCAGCGCGCTCATCCCGTCAAAATGCGGCAGGTCGTAGTCCGACAGGACCAGGTCCCAGCCGCCCGCCGCCAACGCCTCGGACATACCCGCTTCCGACTGCACACGCCGCGATTCCACCGTATAGCCGCCGCGCCGCAGCTCGTGCGCCAGCAACACCGCGTCGTCGTCGGAATCCTCGACAAACAACACGTGCAACGTACGCTTGCCTTTACCCCGCTCGCCCATCCGTTACCCCCCTTTGCAGAAAGCTCCCTTCGGTCGCTTTCAACACTCAACACTCAACATGCAACATACAATCAAGAGACACCCCATCCCCCATTGAATGTTGAGTGTTGAATGTTGCGTGTTGCATGTTGCCTCTTCATCCGTCACGGGTGGCGCTCACCGCGCCCTGTGCAACTCCTCAAAAAATACGTTGCCGCAAACCTCGCCGAACCTCTCAACCGCATCCCTGTCGTCCTGTCCCGAAATCGTCCTGTCAAATCTCTCCTGATCATCCTGCCGACACTCTCGACATGGCCCAATTCAGACTTCCGACTTCCGACTTCCGACTTCCGACTTCTCCCCCGCCTCCCCGCCGAACGAAAAGAAAAACGTCGCCCCTTTCCCCTCCTCCGCTTCCGCCCATAGCCGGCCGCCGTGCCGGACAACGATCCGGCGTACCGTCGCCAACCCGACCCCGGTCCCCTCGAACTCCGCCTGCTCGTGGAACCGCTTGAACGGGTCAAAAAGCCGCGCGGCATAGTCCATGTCGAACCCGACCCCGTTGTCCCGCACGAAGAACACCGGCACGCCGTCCCGTTCGATCGAGCCAAACTCGATCTTCGCGCGCTTGCGTCTGCGCGTGAATTTCCAGGCATTCCCCAGCAGATTCGAGAGCACCGCCCCGGCGAGCGCCGGGTCCGCGTCCGCCGTCAGTTCCGGAGCGACCGCCCACGAAACCTTCCGCTCGGGCTCCGCCGCCTCGAGCTCGGCCAGGCAGTGCTGCGCCAACGCCGTCAGGTCCACCATGCGCCGCTGCAGCCGGCGCTGCGAGAGCCGGGACAGTTCGAGCAACGCCTCGATCAACGCGCGCATGCGTTGGCCCGCATCGTGCACACGTTGCAGGTAGTCTTTGCCCTCCACGGCCAAATCCCTGGCATGCTCCTCGACCAGGATCCGGGTAAACCCCGTGATCGCGCGGACCGGCGTGCGCAGATCGTGCGAAACCGAATACGTGAAGGCCTCCAGTTCCTGGTTGATCGCATCCAGCTTTGCCGTGCGGTCCTGCACCAACCGTTCCAGGCCCTCGCGGTACCTCTCGAGCTCCGACTCCGCCGCTTTCGCCTCGGTGATATCAAGGATGACGCCCTGCACGTAGATCGGTTTTCCGGAACGGTCGCACACATTCTTAATGTGCTCGCGGACCCACCGCGTCTGACCGTCCTTCCTGACTACGCGGTACTCGCGCGTGACCGCATAGTCGGATTCAGCCGCAATACGGCGCGCGCTTTCCGCGATCGCCGCGCGGTCTTCCGGATGGATCAGCTGATCCCATTGCGGATCGCCCGCGACAAGATCCTCCTCCGTGTATCCGGTGATCTTCTCGACCGTCCCGTGGAAAAAGATCGGGACCCAATCCAAGCGGCCTCGATAGGCAATCCCTTCGAAATTTTCCATAAACGAACGGTACCGCGCCTCGCTCTCGCGCAGCCGCTCCTCGGTGTGCTTCCGTGCCGTAATGTCCGCCAGAAAATTCAGCGTCGCCGGCTTCCCCTCCCATTCCACAATCACACCGCTGTTACGGACCCAACGCGTGTTGCCGACCCGATCCACAATCCGAAAGTCATAAACCTCCGGAATCTCCTTGCCCGCCAAGCGTCTGACATGATGCTCGTGGACCGCCTTTCTGTCTTCCGAATGCACGAAATTGAGGAACGGCACCGAGAGCAGGTCCTCGTGCGAATATCCCGAAAGACGTTCCGTCTGCTTGTTCGCAAACGTGAGCCGGCCGTCCTGCGTAATCACGATCGCGTCGTTCGCGTTTTCCACTAACCGCCGATACTTCTCCTCGCTGTCACGGAGCGCATGTTCCATCGTGCGGTGACCGGTCAGATCACGGCACACGTGGATCACCTTCTCAACACGACCGTCCGGCGCACTCAGCGGATAGGCCGAAATTTCGAGCCAGCGCCCGCCGCCGCGCTCCGCGCGCATCTCGAGCTGGCGCGGCTGACCGTCGTCGAACACACGGCACGTCTCGCAATCCGGCGGCGGCTCGTCCGTGCCGTGCAGCAGACGGCAGCATTTCTCGCCGATGACCGGCCGGTCCGGGAACGCCTGGCGCAGCACGCGGTTCGCCTGCACCACGCGATGCTCGCGATCCACCACCAACACCCAGTCCCGAACGACGTCAATCGCGCCCTGGCGCGCCGCCTCGACAATGTCGTTCTGCATCCAGACCCGATGGATCGCGGGGCCAAGCGCCCCCGCCATCTCTTCCAGAAACCGCACGGTCGAGAGCGGGACCATCTCTTCGCGACGATCCGCCAGATGGATCAACCCCATGATCCGGCCCGCGCGCCGGATCGGGACCAAGGCCACCGATTCGTACCCCATCTGATTGCAGACATTGCGTGTCGCCCCTTTGTCCGCCTCGCTCACCGTCGCCAGGAAACGGCTCGTCCCGTTCATGAGGAACGAGCCATACTCGGTGTAGAACGGCAGCGCAGGGTCCGCATCGCCCTTGATCACGTTCGTGCACATGCACTGGTCGCGCGCGATCGAGAGCGGGCTCTCGCTCTCGTAGAAGGCTCGAGGGAAACCGTCATACGCCTCGTATGGTATGTTGCCCGCATCGTCCAGAAGCCGGATCCCGACCGCCTCGCAACGCGTCACGCGTTTGACCTGCAGAATAAAGGTCTGCAAGACCGGCGCCAGCTCCGTGCAGTGGTCCGTCGCGTCGTGAAACGCGCGCATGAACGCGTAACGCTGCTGCGCGCGACGCCACTGGACCAGTTCCACCAGACTCCGGTCCACATCCGCCAACGTCGGCGCATCGGCACGGGCCCCAACAACCGTCCGAAAATGGGGGTTCTCCGCCGGCCCCACCTCCGTCAGCAGCAACGGATGCGTCCGGAGCAGGGCCAGCAGCAGTTCCGGGGCCAGTTGCCGCTTCTCGTACAGACACACCACCGCACATCGCTCCTTGGCCCGGCGTTCCGTAACCGCCCGCTCGTAGGCGGCAAGCCGATCGGCGTTCCCAACGCCGATCGCCGCTTCGCTCATCTCGCTCACCACCAGAAGCCCCGAATACCGTTCCGCCGCCGCGCCCGCGCGCTCGGCCTCGAACAGGGCCAGAAGCCGGCCAGGCTCCAATGCGCCTCCGCCAATGCCTGCGTCGTCGAAGCCCAGTACCTTCAGCCGCCCCTCGCCCAACAGACGGTCGAACGAAAAACCGCACGCCGAAAAACGGGCCGATGCAGCACGGCATCTCGCCGCGTCCGCCATATACAGCACCCGCGCGTTCGACTCCAAAGCGTCGCCCACAATCGCCGCAAGCATCCGCGCGTGCTCGCCAGCATCCGCGAATAAACCGCATGCGTGATCGCCACGCGCGATCTCCAGCCCGCTGCCCGTCTCCCTCGCCGTCTTCATCGCTGCCTCTTGTCCCAGCCCCCGCCCCCTTACCTGCCACGCCGTGGTAACAGGCGCGCGAGGAGTAATAGACCCTTAATGCCTGTCTCCCGTCCCCTGCCGCCTTGTGCGGCAGGAACGAAAGACTCTCGCCAAAGCGTCCCTATTCGCAAACCTGCCGCGACAACAACCGCGACTTGATGCGCGGACTCACATAAATCTCGCGTGCCAAAACACGCGCCACCGCGTGCGCAAGCCCGTCCGCCACTCGCCGCTTCGCCAGATAGCCCAACGCGCCCGCGCGCAGGGCCGCTTCCGCCTCCTGCCAATCGGCGCGCGCGCCAACCACAAGGACCGGGGCCGGCTGCCGCGCCGCAATCCGCCCGACTGCCGCCGCGACCGGCCCCCGCAATGACGCGTTCGAAAACACCACCGTGCAATCCGACGCCGGCTCCCGAGCCAACCGCTTGGCGCCGCCCCCCGTGCACACCACCGTCTCGAACCCGCGCAACGCAGCCGCCGCGCGCCGCAACCCGCACGCACGCGCGCCATCCACAGCCACCAACAGCACCCGTTTCTTCATGTCGCAGCCAACAGTATAGACCCACCCCGCCCGCGCACAATCATGCCGGGACCATGATTCTTACCTGGCGGATTCCACTATGAAGCTCGCCGGTACACGCACAGAACGCACGCCGACCCAAGCGTCATGACCACACGATGGACGGCATTCATAGACAGGACGATTCTGAGACAGGACGATGAGAGTCGATGCTCGGCAGGATAGTCAAGGCGAGTCCCGCAGGATGTTTCTTCCTGCGCAACCTCTTGGGCAATATCTCAAATTTCAAATTTCAAGTTTCAAGTTTCAGCCCCCAAACCCCACTCGGTGGCGAACCGGACCAGCTCGGACGCGCTCTCGAGCCCGAGCTTGTGCTTGATGTTCGCGCGGTAGGTCTCGATCGTGCTCACGCTCAAGTGCAGTTCCTCGGCCACACGCCGCGTGCTGTGACCGCGGCCCAGCAATTCGAGTACCTCCAGCTCCCGGTCGCTCAGCGCGGCCACGGCATCGTCGCGCTCCCGTTTTGGCGGCCGGCCCACGATCCGGGAAAGCAACTTCGTCGCCATCTTCTCGCACACGTAGAGCTCGCCGCTCAACACGGTCCGGATCGCATCGATGATCAGGTCCGGCGCCTCGCGCTTCATGACATAGCCCTGCGCACCCGCCTTCAGCGCGCGTTCCGCATAGGTCGCCTCGTCGTGCACCGAAAGAACCAGGATCGGCAGCGACCGCTTGCGCGCGCGCATGTCCTTGATGAATTCGAGCCCGCTCCGGCCTTTCAGGGTGATGTCCACAATCACAACGTCCGGCTTCAATTCCCCGACCAGCCGCAACGCCTCCGCCACTTCCTCCGCCTCGCCACAGACGTCCAAGTCCGGCTCCTGCTCGATCAACTCCCTGAGCCCGCGCCGCACGATCGGGTGGTCGTCCACCAGCAGAATGCAGGTGGCGCCCGGCCGGTGGCAATCAGTCTGCTTCTTGCGCTTCCTGCTCATGTTCCCATCCGCCTCCTTGGAAAATAGAATCCGAACCGCGGATTTACGCGGATCGTCGCGGATGGTCTTCATATCCGCGTACATCAGCGTCCATCCGCGGTTCCTCCCTCTTTTCGTCGTTCCGGGTGAGCCGTCGGCTCATGAGCAACTCCTCTGAGACAGAATCCAAACCACGGATTACACGGATATCACGAATCTCTGGTTTCCGGATCCGTGTCATCCGTGAGATCCGTGGTTCCTCTCTTTTCGTGCTCATGGGTGAGCCACCGGCTCATGTTCAGCTTTTTGGAAAAGGCAGGTCCTCAACTTCCGACTTCCGACTTCCCACGTCGCCGCTTTGCGGCAAGTGGCCGCTTGGCGACGCGGTCGCCGACGCGGCGATTTCCGACTTGCGCCGCCGGCCTCCACGTGCACACCACGCTCGTGCCCTTGCCCGGCTTCCCGCGCACCTCCAACGACGCACCGATCGACGTCGCGCGATGCGCCATGATCCGCAAACCCATGCCGCCCCCACGCGCCCCGGGCTCCGGTAAGCCCTGTCCGTCATCCCTCACCGTCAGCTTGCGCCGGTTGTCCTTGCCCGAAAGTGAAATGCCGATCCGGCCCGCCGCCGCGTGCCGGACCGCGTTGTGGACCGCCTCCTGCGCGATCAGGAACAGCTGGCTCGCCGCGTCGCGGTCCGCCACCGCCACCGCACCGCGCCGATAGAACCGGCACGAAAGCTCCGTCGCCGCACTCGTGCGCGCCGCCAGATCCTCCAGCGCCGTTGCCAGCGAGTTCGGATCCTCCGAGACCGGCTGTAGGCCCTTCGCGATCTGTTGCGCCTGCTCGTCGACCGCGTAGACGAGGCCCCCAATCTCTTCGACCGCCTCTGCCTCCGCGCTCGCGGAGTCCTTGAGCCGGCGTCGGAGCCGGCCGAGCATCAGCCCGATCCCCGCAAGCTGCTGGCAGACACTGTCGTGCAGATCGCGCTGGAACCGTTCCCGTTCGCGGCGGCTGCTCTCGGCAATCTCGTGCTGCAACCGTTCGCGCTCCGTCACGTCGCGGGTCGCCGCCACGATCGATACCGGCTTGCCCGAAACATCCTGCAGCACCGTTGCCGATGTCTCCACCTCCACACGCGTGCCGTCCAGCCGCAACGTCGTGTGGCGCAAGTCCCGGACCATCCCCTCTTCGAGCACACGGCGCAGATCCTGCTCGGCCCGCTCCCGGTCTTCGGGCGCGACCATCTGCAGCGACGGCTTGCCGACCAGCTCGCCACGCGACTCGTAGCCCATCAGCCGCAGCGCCGCGTCGTTGCAGACCGTCACGTTGCCCTGCGCGTCCGTCACCGTGATCGCGTCCGGCGAGGCCACCAAAATGCTGCGGAACCGCGCCTCGCTCTCACGTAGCGCGCGCTCCCCGCTCTTCCGATCCGTGATGTCCAACGCCGTGAACGTAACGCCCGCCGAAAGATCGTCGGGATCCAGCGGCGTCGAACTCAACAGCACATCCAGGATCCCGCCGTCCTTACGCCGGAACCGGGTCTCCACCGAACCCGTGCCCTGCTCCTTGATCTGCCGATACTTCTCCTTCCCGACATACGCGTAGTCTGCCTGGGTCGGATACACGAACCTGGCGTCCCGACCGATCAGTTCCTCACGCGCATAGCCGAGCATCTCACAGAACTGCTCGTTCACTTCCTGCAAAACCCGGTTGACGACCAACCCGACCCCGGTCGGGGCCGCCCGGAAAATACTGCGCAGCTTCGCCTCGCTCGCGGCCAGCGCGGACACCGCGCTCCGACGCTCGATCGCGCCCGTGAACACGTCCGCGGCCACGCGCAGCAGCGAAATGACGTCCTCCGTCCACACCTTCGCGCGGCGGACCGAATCGAAACCGAGAATCCCGATCAACCGGCCGGCCGCAACCATCGGAACACAGACCAGGGAGTGTATGCCCAGATCGCAGAAATACCTGCGCTCCGCCTCCGCCGCCCGCGGCAGAGCCGCCATGTCAGGAATGTAAACCGGCTCCAACCGCCGTATCTGCGAGGCCAGCCACGGGACCATCGAGTCGAACGGCAGGTTGTGCAGTTCCGCGCGCTGCGCCGCGATACCCGCGGCACACCACTCGTGCGTGTTGTCCAGCAGCAAACCGTCCTCTTGGAACAGAAGAATGTAGCTGCGATCCACGCCCGCGAACGAACCGATCGCGCCGAGCCCCCTCTCTATCGCCGCGTCCAACTCCGTGCGCGACGCTGCCACGACCTCGGCCGCCAACGTGCTGACGATACGCTCGAAGCCGGCCCGGAACTCCAACGCCGCCGCGACCCGCTTGCGCGCCGTGATGTCCACCCACGTCGTCACGTAGTACTTGTATTCGGCCCCATCACGCACAGGCAGAAACGTTGCCTCGACCGTGAAATCGCGACCGTTCTTGCTCCGGAACTGCTCTTCGTAGGTGTGGCCCTGGCGCAAATCGATCGCGTCCAGATCCGGCAGCTCCACGACCGGCGGCCGATTCGTCCACCACGGATACGGCGGCCGTTGGCCGACCAACGATTCCGCCGTATACCCCGTCAGCATCTCGAACGCAGGGTTCACGTACCGGATCGTCGTGTCCGAACTGATCACCAGGATCGGGTTCGAGGAGACACTCAGCACACGCGTCGAAAACTCCTCGCTCTCACGCAACGCGTCTTCCGCGCGGCGCCGTTCCGTCACGTCTTCGCCCGAGCTCAACGTGCCCGTGATCGCGCCGGACTCGTCGCGCAGTATCGTGTTGTGCCACGCGATCATCCGTTCGCGGCCGCTCCTCGTCACAACCGGGTTCTCATAGTACTCCACGGGCTCAATCGTGCCCGCCACAAGCCGATCGAACACCGCCTTCACCTCACGTCGCATCCGTTCCGGCAGACACACGTCGAACCAGTTCCGGCCAACCAGCTCCGCCTCGGCATGGCCCAGCAATTCGCAGCCCTTCCGGTTGATCAAGGAGATCCCGCCGCGCCGGTCGAGCGCCACGAAAATCACGCCCGCCAGATCCAGGTAACGCTGCGCGCGCTGTTCCTGCGCCACCGCATCCAACGCATGCCGTACCGCCGGGCCGAGCCGGACCAGGTTCTCCTTCATCACGTAGTCGCTCGCGCCCGCTTTCATCATCTCCACGGCCTGCTCTTCGCCCACCGCGCCTGTCACGATGACAAAAGGAATCCGGTAACCCTTCTCCCGCACCAGCGCCAACGCCGCCGGCCCGCTGAAACGAGGCAGATCGTAGTCCGACAGCACAATGTCCCACTCACCACCGGCCAACGCAGAAAGCATCGCTTCCTCCGTCTCGACCCGCTCGAAACCCACCGCGTAGCCCGCACACTTCAACTCGTGTACCAACAACAGAACGTCGTCCTCCGAGTCCTCCACGAACAGCACGCGAAGCGGCCGCAGCTCACGGCCCGATATCTCATCCCGGCTCGTCATACACTCACCCCGAACCCCAACAAAAAAGCCGACCGCCCAGTCCCCGCTGCGCAATCGGCCGATTCCCACCCGTACTCCTCTCCCGAGTACAGTACCATATTTTGTACCTCAAACTCGGCACGTTGTCAAGCCTGACTTCCGCTTGATATACTGTTTGCCGGTCAAGTCCTGGTTTGCGGTTGACACCCTTCTGGCCAGTCTTCCGAGAACAGCTCACCGCCTGATCTTCAACATCCAACAGCCAACACCCAACATCCAACTTCCAAGGGGACTCCATCTCCGTTGGACGTTGGGAGTTGAGTGTTGGCTGTTGGATGTTCCACCGCCGGGGTACCAACACCTATCACCCATCACCTTTTCCCTTTACGCCCCCACCCGAACATCCCTACACTGATCGCCGGATACGGCCCCAAGCCCCAAGCCCAAGAGCAGCACATGGCCAGAGTACTGCTAGTTGACGACGAACCGACCATCCTGCACATCCTTGCCACGCTGCTCGGCAAGAAAGGCTACGACGTCGTCTCCGTCCCCGACGGCGAAGCGGCGCGCGAGCGGCTGCGCGCCGAAGAGTTCGACCTGATGCTCTCCGACCTGGAGATGGTGCCGGTCGACGGCATGCAGCTCTTGAAACTGGTCCGAAAGATCCGGCCGAACATGCCGACCATCATCATGACCGGCCACGCCACGACCGGGACGGTCGCACAGGCACTCAAACTCGGCGCCTTCGACTATGCCGCCAAACCGCTCAAGCTCGACGAGCTGTTCGCGGCCGTGCGCAAAGCGCTCGAACACCGCGAGAACCTGGCCGGCCAGGCCGACCCCGCCCAACAGACGGCGCCCGAGCATTTCCTCGACGAGCTCGTCGCGGTCGGCCCCGCCATGCAGGACACCTGCGAGCTGGTCCGCAAGGTCGCGCCGACCGACACCGACGTGCTGGTCTGGGGCGAGCCCGGCACGGGCAAGCGGCTCGTCGCACAGGCCATACACCGCAACAGCCGCCGCGGCGACGGACCGGTCCTCACGCTCGCGTGCACAGGCCGCGACGCGCCGGCCGCGGCCAAGACGCTGTTCGGCGAGGGCCCCGCGCCCGGCGACGCCGGGCTGCTCGAACAGGCGAACGGCGGCACCATCGTCTGCGCGGAGATCCAGGAGCTCCCGCCCGAGACACAGATCGAGCTGACCCGCGCCCTCCAGGAGCGTGCCGCCCGACGCGTGGGCACGACGAACGAACGATCGATCGATGTGCGGCTGATCGCGACCGGCAGCGCGGACCCGCTCGTGCTGCTCGCCGAGAAGATACTGGCTGAGCCCCTCTTCCATCGGCTCAACGCCGTACCGATCGCTATCGAACCCCTGCGCCGGCGCCGGCTGGACGTGCTCCCGCTGTTCTACCATCTGTTGCGCCACGAAATACCGCCGGACAACACGCTGCCCGCCCTCGCGCCCGACGCGAAATCGATTGTCGAGGCCTATGCCTGGCCCGGCAACGTCGCCGAGCTGGTCGATACCGTCCGGTACGCGGTCAAAGGGCTCGAGGGCGACACGATCACCTGGCAGAACCTGCCGCTGCGCATGGTCACCGCCAAGGAACGCAAGCTCGCTCTGCCCAAAACCGCGAAACCGGCCGAACACCGCGCCAGACTCGCGAAGCAATATCTCGAATCCAAGAGGGACGAAATCCTGTAGGAAATAGGGCTGATCCACATGACGGAAGGAAGAGACAAACCACGGATCTCGAAGAACGAACATCGAACACCGAATATCCAACATCCAACGTCGAACGCTCTGGATCCGGAAATTCGAAATTCGATGTTCGATGTTCGGTGTTCGGTGTTCGATGTTCAAGCTCAGCAGATGAGCTCTTTTCGAAGGAGCTCAACATGAGCCGGGTCTCACCCGGAACGATGAAAATGGGACGGACGCGCAACCAGAAGGGATTTCTGCCCGCGAATCACGCGAATTGCGCGAATCGGGATAGGAGATTCCCGTCCCATTCGCGTCATTCGCGTGATTAGCGGGCAAAAGAATTTTGTGGGAGACGTATTTTCAGAGGAGGCTCACATGGCGCTGCGCGCCACCCGGACGAATGAAAAGAGGATGGAACCGCGAATGCACGCGAATGAACGCCAATGGATCCACAATTCGCGTCTATTCGCGTTCATTAGCGGTTAAGAATCTCTATTTTCGAAGGAGGCTCACATGAGCCGGGGGCTCACCCGGACGAACTAAAAGAGTGTGGAACCGCGAATGCACGCTAATGAACGCCAATGGATCCACAATTCGCGTTTATTCGCGTTCATTAGCGGTTAAGAATCTCTATTTTCGAAGGAGTTGCTCATGAGCCGAAGGCTCACCCACAACGATGAAAAGAGGATGGAACCACGAATGAACACGAATGGACACGAATTGGATCTCTCATTCGTGTGAATTCGTGTTCATTCGTGGTTGAGAATCTCTATCTTCTGAGGAGTTTGACATGCCCGTAAAGTTCTTCGGCCAGTTCCTGCTCGAGCAGGGCGCGATCGACCGCGACGCGCTGCTCGAGGGCATCCGGCTGCAGGAGCAGATCGGCATCCCGCTTTGCGCGCTCGCACTGCGCAATGGCTGTTTCAGCAACGACCAGATCCACGCGCTCGACACACGGCATGCCGGCTCGCCCAAGAAATTCGTCGAGCTCGCACTGCGTGAGGGCATGCTCACGTTCGAGCAGCTCGAAACACTGAGCCGGGCACAACCCCAGAAATGGCTGTTCCTCGGCGAGGCGCTCGCCGAAGGCGGCCACCTCAAACTCGCACAGCTCAGCGAACTCTTCGAACAATATGCCCGCACCCGCGCGCCCGCCGCCGGGCCGCAGCCCGCCCCGCGCGCGGCAATCCCACACCACGATGTCGTGACCACATTCACAAGAATCACCGGCGACCTGCTCCTGCACTATGCGAAACAGCTCGCGCGCGTACGGTCCGTCGAACGCGCCCATGTCCGAACACACGATATCACCTATCTGTTCTCCCAAAAGGTTACCGGCGACCGCAGATTCTGGTACGCGCTGATCCTGTCCGAGCCGCTCACCGTATCGATCGCAGCCGCCATGCTCGAGGAGCCGCGCGAAACGGTCGACGCCGACGCGCTCGACGCCGTCACCGAATTCGTGAATGTCGTGATCGGAAACGGATGTACCGAACTGAACATGAAAGACTACAAGGTCAGCGCGCAGCCACCGCAAGCGGTGATGACCGAGCGGATCGACGAACTCGTGCCCGCCGATGTCGTGACGGTCAACATGGAGTCCGGCAGCGGCGAGTTCCAGATCGCGTTCTCCTTCGCCGAGAACGAAGCAAAATTGCCCGGCGCGCCGGTGCAGGAGTGAGGAGTCAGGTACCGTGAAGGAAGAGGCCGAAAGATTCTGCACAGTTGCCGTCAACCGCGGGCTGCTGAACGAATCGCAGTGCGCGATTCTGCGCGAAGTCGGGAACCACGACACGGACCTGGACGAGTTGCTCGAACTGCTGCAGGTCTGCGGACTGGCCGCCGCGCGGGACGACCTCACCCGGCTGCGCCGGCAGATGGCAGGCGCCGTGCCCTTCGAAGCCACGCGCGTCAGCGAAGGGCCCGGCAGGGACGCACCCGCCCAAAGCGCCGCTGCCCAGGGAACCGGGAAGGCGCGCGACACGCCCGTCGCCGGCGCGCCCGAACTCGCGTGGTTCTGCCGGTACTGTGTCGCCGAACACATCCTCGGCCAAGACGCGTGCACCGCGATCCTCACAAACCTCGACGGGACCGGCGATGTCCTGCGGTTCGCGCAGATCCTGATCGATACCGGGCTCTGCGACGATCACGACAAGATCCGCGCGCTGCTCGACAAAGCCCACGACCAGGCGCAACACGGCCCGCCACCGCCCAAATCGTAGCCCTCCCTTGGAGAATTGACGATTGACGATCGGAGATTGACGATTGTGAGAAACCTTGTCCCGCCAGAGCCGGATTAAGTTCCCGATTAGGTGCGAGAGAGAATCCTTCCGAAGGAACAAGAATCGAAGAGTGAGCGGCAATTCCTTCTTGGTGGTTGTGGCCACGAACCGCGCCGAGAACTCGGTGGTCGACATCCGTCACCATGCCCGCTAAAATTGCGCGCGGCCAGGCACGGAGTCGGCAGGACGTATGAAGAAGAAGGCCAAATTCCACGAAGCCAAGACCGAGCTGCCGCCCGAGAAGCAGGGCAAGAAACACAAGCTCGACGTCAGTTTCCCCGCCCCGATCGAGAAAACCGCGATCGTGCCGCGCCCGGGCCGCGCCGAGCCAGGTAAACGCCGCACCCTCAAACCCGGTGAGACGCTCGAAGTCCCCACCAAATACGTGATCAAAGGCACGATCGGGGCCGGCGGGATCGGCGACGTGTATATCGCCGAAAAGCAAATCCGCGTGCCCGGGTTCGTCCATCCGATCGCGATCCCGCAGGCGATCAAGATCATCTCGCCCGAAAGCTCGCTGCTCCAGGAGCGTGGCGGATACAAGCTGCTCGAACAGCTCCTGTGGCAGGAAGCCGCGATCAACCTCAGGCTCGGCGGCAACCCGTTCACCGCGCGTGTCGAGGATATCGTGCCGCTCGGCAATCAGTCGCTCGCGCTCGTGCTCGAGTTGATCAAAGGCCACACGCTGCGCGCGTTCAATCGCGAACACCTCTCCCGCGGCCAGCTCGTCCCGTGCGACATCGTCGCGTTTCTCGCCTATCGCATCGCCAGCGTGCTGCTGCAGGCGTTCAAGAAAGGGATCAGCCACCGGGACCTGTCCGACGGCAACGTGATGCTGCACGAGAGCGGCGCGCTCAAGCTGCTCGATTGGGGCAACGCCGAAGGACTGCTCGGCAAGCCCGGCTATCAGGCGCCCGAGGACATGAAAGACGCCGCCGCCGTCAACCGCCGCAAGGACGGACCGGCCAAGGCCGACATCTTCTGTCTCGGCGTGCTGATCCGCCAACTCCTGGTCGGCGCGAATGTGCTGCAGCCCCCACGCCAATTCCAGGGACGCGCAGGCTGGGACTATCGAAAACGACAAGACCTCGCCAAGCTGATCCCCCTGCACGAGCTCTGCCTCGATGTGCCGCGCGAGCTGTCCGATATCGTCCAGAGCTGTATGCAGGAACAGCCCCAAGACCGGCCCTCCGTCAAGGAACTCTACCACGACCTGCTCGGCCAGTACCTCTATGCCGAAGGCGTCAACTTCACAGCCGATGTGCTCGGCAGCTATCTCGAGGCGTTCGACCGTAACCCGTTGCCCGACACCGCGATCGTCGACGACGAGTCCGGCGCGAACCTCATGAAAGTCATCCAGTGGCGGCACATGCGCGAGGAGGGCGAGGAGAAACCGCCCGCAGCCGCAGCCGCCGAAGAACACCGCTACAGCGAGGTCGGACGCAGCGTCGTGGATGCCTATGGAATGAGCCCCGTCAAGAGCGCGCTCGAACGCGTGATCGCGCAACAGTACGAGACCGCCATGGACCGGGCCGGGTCGACCGAACAGAAACGCAAGCTCGCCGACCAGTGCGCCGTCCAGCTCAACAGCGTCACGCACGCCGACCCCGCCGGTCTCAAACGCTTCTTCAGCACACACACCGAAGCCAACCGCCGCCTCAACCGCCGCGTCGTCGCACAACTCCTCGCCGGCCTCAGACAATTCCAACCCTGACCCCGCATAGGTATCAGGCGAACCAAGGCGGCGATGCCGGAATGACGAAGCCCGAAATACCCAAATCCGAAGGAAATCCGAATTCCTGAGTACTCCTATTCGTAAATACCGTGACGTATGACGAGGGTATTCTGGATGCACGGGGGCCGCGAAACCACCCGATTGTGGAGGCTGGACTGCATCCAACGAGGAGGATGCGGGTCACCGAAGAACAAAGCTCGCGGAGCGTCTGCGCGCAGCGAGCTTTGCGGCATCGCGTCACGCATTTCGTGCCCCCGAGTCTGCGAGGGGGCTGAGAAAAAAGGGTGGTCAGTTTGCGCCAGATGTGGGCGCGCCGAGGTCGTCGCTGCACTCTCGTGCGCGACGATCCTCGGGAAGCCCGCAGATGGCGTAAAATGGCCGCCCTTCTTTTCTCAAGAAATGCGTGGCGCATCCCTCGGCGACCGCGCGCGGACCGCTTCGTACACGGCCAGCATCTCCTCGGCCGCGCGGTCCATGGAGAACCGCTCGAACACCGCCTGCCGGCCCGCCGCGCCCAGCGCCTCCTGCCGTTCCGGATCCGTCAGCAGCCCCGCCAACGCCTCCGCCAACGCCTCCGGCGTGTTCGGCTCGTAGAGCACCCCGCCGCCCGTCGCCTCCAACACCTCCGGAAATGCGCCCAACGCCGGCTGCACAACCGGTACCCCCACCGCCAACGCCTCCAGCAGATACGTCCCGAACGCGCCCGCCGCGGCCGGTACCGACAACACCGAGAGCGTGCGCAGAAACTCAAGCCGCGCGGCCCGCTCGTGCCCGTCCACGATCTCCAGATCGCCCAAGCACCCCGCGCGCGCAAAACGCCGGCGCAGGCCCGCCAAAAAACGCCGGTCGTCGCCCGTGCTGCCGCCGATCAGGCGCAGCCTCAAACCCGGTACCCGACCCCCGCGCTTCAGAAGCACGAACGCCTCCGCCAGCGTGCCGAGACCCAGCGACTCCGCCAGCCGCGACAGATACCCGAGCACGGGCGGAGCCGGACGCTCGCGCCGCGCACAGCCTTCCAATACAATCCCGGGCCGTACCACATGCAGCTTGCCCGCCGGAATCCCGAGCCGCTTGCCCATCAACGCCGCGTACCACGCGCTGACCGATACAAACGCATCCACGCCCGCCGCGCGCTCCGCCAGCGTGCGCCAGACCCGCGCCGCGGCGGCCGGCGGCATCGCGTCAACCCATTTGTCCTCGTCGTGCAGCGAGCACACCACCGCAACGCCCAGCGCCGATTTCAGACGCCGGGCCAGCCCAAGAAACAGCGCGTTCGACAGATGCACGACGTCCGGCCGATCCCGACCCGCCAACCAGGATACCAGCCGCTCCACGTCACGCGCGTGCGGGCCCGACTCGCCCAACAGAATCGAGTGCGTCAAATCCGCCAGGCCCGCCGCGCGCGTCGCGCCCGCCTTCCGCGCCGCGTACGCCAGCAGCGGCCGCGCACTCAGCACCCCGTCAAGCCACCGAGGCAAACGCCGCAGAAACGGCAGCTTCTCCCGCAGATACAGCGCGATCGCACCGAAATGAACCTGCGCAGCACGGTCCGCGGCAGGAAACTCGTCCGGCAAAGGAAGGTACATCGGAACAAGGAAAACATCGTGCCCCAACCGCCGAAGCGCCACGACCAACGCGTTGTCCCGAACGCAGTTCTCGCAGTAGTACGCGCCCGGAGTCGTTACCACATGCGCTACACGCAGCCGGCTGGGGAGGTCATTGGTCATTGGAAATTGGAAACTGGAAACTGGAAATTGGAAATTGGAAATTGGAAATTGGAAATCAAGAGAATGCGCTCACGCCCGCACCAGCGCCAACCCCCAGTCAAACAAATGGCCAATGACCACTCCCTTCCGACGCTTGCCCTTCGAAGCCCCGAGCGCCCGGCGCTTCGGGGCGGAGTAGGGTCCGACTTCCGATTTCCGATTTCCGACTTCCGACTTCTCTCCCCGTCACTGCGCCGCGATACACCACAAGTTCTTCATGCCGCGCACATACACGCGGTCGCCCACGAAAAGCGGCGTCGAGCGGAACGGCTCCAGCATGTTGCGAGAGACCTCCTTGTACACGCGGCCCGGCTCCAGCACGAGTGTCTCGCCGCCCTCGCTGCTCACATACAGGTACCCGCCCGCCACCGCCATGCTCGGATACGCGTCCTTGCCTTTCAGGTCCAGGTTCTTCGTATACACGAGCTCACCCGTCTTCGCGTCCAGCACGCTGAAGGCCTGCTTGCGCGTCATCGTGTAGAGCAACCCCTCGTGCAGGACCGGCGAGGTGTAGTAGCGGTCTCTCTTGAGCTTCGCGGTCCAGAGCTTCTTGGTCGCCAGCTTCTCGCTCGCTTTGGCCGGTAGCTGCACTGCCGTCGCGCCGCTCTGGATGAAGTACACGATGTTGCCGTCGACAATAGGCGCGCAATATTCGAGGCCAACCGTCTTCTTCTGTTTCAGTCCCGATATCGCTCGCGCCAGCACCTTGCCGTCCGACGCGCGAATCACGTCGCCGCCGGTCGTCACGATCACGTCCGTGTTCCCAACCCGCGCATGCACGGGCGAACCCCAGGCCGGCTTCGCGGTCACCAGCCAGACGGCGCGGCCCGTCGTTTTGTCGAGCGCCTTCACGTTGTTCACGTGCACGATCAGCAGGTTACCCACCAACAACGGCGAGGCGCTGTGCCCCCACCCGCGGGTCGGGCGCTCCGCCATCTGCGCCCACTTCCGGTTGCCCGCCAGATCGAAACATGCGGCGCCGCCCGTACCGAACACCACGAACACGTGTGTCCCGTCGCTCGTCGGCGTCGGCGAGCTGTAGCCGTTCACCGCGTTCGTGTTCGGCGGCAGATACTTGCGCAACGGATCCAACTCCTTCTTCAGCTTGGACAGCTTCGCTTTCAGCGCCTGCTGCTTGGCCTTCAGATCCGCGTCGTCTTTCGACCGCTTCAACTTGCGGTTCACCACGCGCAAATCGCGCTGCGTGGCACCGACCTGCTTACGCAAATCTGCGCCCTTGTCCTTGACCTTGCGCGCCCACTCCGCGTCCGGGCCCGGCAGGATATCGGCAAACGACACCGACCGCTCCCACAACAACGTGCCGTCCACCGCCGACACGCACACCAACGCGCTCGGCTCCATGCACACGAAAATTCGGTTACCCACCACGATCGGCGAGGCGTTCGACCTGTCGTCCAGCCTCTTCTGCCACAGGATGTTCCGATCCGCCGACCAACGGACCGGCGGCGTCGCGTCCGGAAAGCGGCCCGTGCCGTCCATGCGCCAGCCCACCGGAAACGCAGCCTCTGCCATGAGCGCCAACCCCGCAGCCCCTGCCAACACACCCAGAAGACGTCCCTCGTTCATGACCTTGCCCTCCCAGAAAATACGCTGTCGCAAACCTCGCCCGCCCGCCTGCTTGAACCCGGGCGCGCACCGAACCGCAACCTTGCGGCGGGACGTAACGTAAGCCCTCCGCATCCGTCCGGGACAAAACGCGAACCGCGATCGAGACCTAACGCAGATCCACGCACACCAGGGCCCCGCTGTTGCTGCGGCAGTAGAGCCGGCCCGCCACCAGAACGGGCGGCGACCAGCATTTCGGCCGCTTCACGACCCTTGCACTCGCCAACTCCTTGTACGCGCCGGGTTCCGCCGCCACCGCAAACAGCGTGCCGCGCTCGTTCAGTACGAGCAGCGTCCGATCGACCGCGATCAGGCTGCCGAACCCCGTGCTCTTGCTCCACCGTTCCCAGCCGCTCTCCAACTCCACACAACGCAACGAGCCGCGCCCCGCATTCCCGTCAATCCCGTAAAGATAGCCGTCCATCAGGACGCACGTGCTGAAATGGTTGCCCATCGTGTCACGCCGCCACAACACGTTCGGCTCGCGCTGCGTGATGTCCAACAGCGCGCCGCCCTTGCCGTAGCCCGAAGAGATGAACACGCGCCCGTCCGTCACGATCGGGTCGGCCGCGTTCACGTCGTAACGTGTCTTCCATTGATGCGACCATCGCACCGCGCCGCTCGACAACACCACGCCGTACACCGATCTCGCCGCAAAAATCGCCACACATCGCTCGCCACCCGCATCGTAGAAAACCGGCGTCGCATAGCTGCAGCCGCCCGGTCCGCTCGACCAGATCTGCGCGCCTGTCGACTTGTTCAAAACCAGGCCGTGACGGCCTGCGTTCAAAACCAACTTCTCGCCGTCCACCACGGGCGAACACGCAAAACCCCAGCGCGGCGGATTCAGCTTCCAGCGCGACCGCACGCTCTGGCGCCACAACACCTTGCCGTCCTCTGCACGAAAACAGAACAAATCGCCCGCGCGGCTGAACGTGTAAACCGCCGCCCCGTCAAGCAGCGGCGTCGAGCGCGGCCCCGGGTAACGGCCCGGCTCGCACGCGTAGCTGTGGCGCCAATGCTCTTCGCCCGTCGCAGCGTCCAGACAGTACACCGTGTCGCGCTCGCCGTCGTTGCCCAGCGTGTACAGACGACCGCCACCCACCACAACGGAAGAAAAACCCCGCCCGATGTCCAACTCCCACAACGGCTCCGTAAAACCGCTCAGCTTCGAAACATCACAGACCTCGCCCGTAACCCTGCCGTCTCCGCGCGGCCCGCGCCAACGCGGCCAGGCCGAATCCGCCCCCGCTGCCGGCCGACACGCCACCACAAGCGCCGCGCACGTCCACAGTACGCGCGCCCGCCATCCAACCGCTGCCCCGCCCATCGGTACCTCCTCTGAAAATAGAGATTCTTAACCGCTAATGAACGCGAATAAACGCGAATTGTGGATCCATTGGCGTTCATTAGCGTGCATTCGCGGTTCCACACTCTTTTCGTCCGTCCGGGTGAGCCAGAGGCTCAGGACCAACTCCTCCGAGAAAACTCAACCCTCACGATGCTCAACCATCTCCATGAGCTGCGAAAATGCACCCTCCACCGAAGCCTTCTCGATCCAGTAGTACACGTCCCGGCACATCTTCTCGCATTCGACCAGGCCCGCCTGATGCAAAACCTTCAAATGGTGCGATACCGTCGGCTGAGGCAAGCCCAGCTCCTCCGCCAGCTCCGATACGTTGTACACCGCCTTGCAGATCTTCTCCGGTGGCAGCAAACGTAAAATCCGCAGCCGCCTCGGATCGCCCAACGCCTTCATCTGCTGCGCCAACGTCACCTCATACATCGCTCTTCCCCCTGGCCCGCAACAATTCCGCTTGTTTGTCTCGGGCGCTCGACCCGTTCGCCGCCTCTGTCCGCTCGGTCAACGAAATCGCTGCGCCGCAGTCTATCTCCCCTACCGCTCGCGTACAAGACGTAGCCTACCCGTCCATTCACGTATGTCAATACATTTAGCAGCCGGAAAGGCGTGACATCATGCCCGGACGCGCTCTATAAACAGGAACACGATGCCAAAGGAATCTACGCAGAAACGTTTCCACGTGTTCAGCTTCCTCGACGTACTCACCGGCTTGGTCGGGGTCCTGATCTTCATGCTCTTGTTGCACGCGGTCCAGATGCGTACGGTCGAGAATCCTCTGGCCGTCGCGCTGCTGGCCGGGGAGGCCTCACAACACGACGTCGACGGGGTATTCTTCGTTCTCGCCCGGGGCGGTCTGGCCACGGTTCTGCCGGAACAGATCTGCGCGCGTTCGTCCGATCTGCGCTTTGGCGGCGGGTTCGACCACGTGCTGGAGCAGAAGACTGCATTGACACGGCGACGCCTGCGGGAGAAGGGCAAGAGGGGCGCGGCGGCCACGGCGATCATCCTGATCCAGGACGACAAAGGCGTGGAACTGGCCCGCACGCTGCGCCATCTGTTGAGCGGACGGCCCGTAACGATCGCCGAACACATCATCCCGCACGATCGCCGCACCGACCGTGCTTGGCTCCTGGCCGAAGCCGAGCGGTCGGGCCAGACCAACGCATTCCACGAGCTCGAACTGGATCTTGAAGCCCTGTCCCTGACGAACTGGCCCGAGCTGTGCATCCGTGACGCGGACAATATGCCCCACCCCATCGCCGAGGCACTCGGCCCCGGCACGCGCCCTGCGGGAAACGACGGCGTATCGAGATAGCGTCCCAGAACCGAGGGAGGACTCGCGGCTACTCTCCCAGGCTCAATCCGGGCCTTTCGGCCGGAGGCCGATCCGCCTCCGGCGGAAATCCGGAACATAGTCGAGACGCTCCATGCCAAAATGAGCGCATCACACGTTTGACACTTCAGCATTGGCCATTCATCATTCATCATTCATCACTCAACATTCATGATTTCTCGAAGGAGACGACACCATGCCAGAGCAAGTCCGCTACCACATGCTCCGCCCGCACCAGATCGTGGAACGCCGCAAGGCCTGCCCGGTCGCCTACCTCCCGATCGGCACGATCGAATGGCATGGGGTCCACAACCCGGTCGGGGCCGACACGCTGCAGGCCGAAGGCATGGCCAACCTGTGCGCGCGCAAAGGCGGCGGACTCGCCTTCCCGCCGCTGTACTACGCCGAGAACCGCATCGAGCAACTCGTCTGCTCCGGTCGCGGCCCGCTCCGCGAGATGGAGCTGCCCGATGACAGTTTCGCGCCCGAGAACCAACTCTTCACGGCCACTGAACAGGCCATGCACTACAACCACCTGCTCATCCACATCCTGGACCAGCTCGACACACTCGGGTTCGAAGTCGGCGTCCTGGTCGCCGGCCATTATCCGCTGATCGACTACGCGCGCGCCGCCGTGCTGCAGTACAACCAACGCAACAGCGCGCGCCGCAACCGCAGGGCCCGCGAAGGCATGCTCGCCTGGGCATTCGTCGACTTCCTGCTCGTGCGCGGCCAATACGATTGCGCCGGCGACCACGGCGGCGGCTGGGAGACCTCGCACGTCATGGCGCTGCACCCCGACACCGTCGACCTGAGCCTGCTCCCGCCGAAAGGCGAAAAGCTCATCGGTTGCGGCGGCCGCATGGCGCCGCAGGACGCCAACGCGCCGTTCGGCGCCGCGACCATGGAAGCGGCCGCCGACATCGCCGTGCAGGAAGTCAAGCACCGGCTTGAGCACAGAGCGATGTACACAAAGCACGGCCGCTACCTGCAGGAAGGACTGTGGAAGAGCGGTTCGTGAAGCGTGCGGCACGCGCCGCACGGTTCACGAGCCATCCTCTACTTCTTCCGCCGCTTGAGCGGCACGTAGGGCCTGTCGAACTCGCCCACATACATGGCGCGCGGCCGGAAGATGCGGTTGTGCTGGAGATACTCGTAGACGCGGGCCGTCCAGCCCGCCACGCGGCTGACCGCGAAAATCGGGGTGAACACGTCCGGCGAGATCCCGAGACTCGCGTAGACGATCCCGGAAAAATAGTCGACGTTCGGATAGATCTTCTTCTTCCGTCCGATCGTCGCGTGCACGTCCTTCTCGAGCGCGCGCGCGATCCGGAACAGACGCGCCCCTTCCCTGTGCGACTTCGACGCAAGCGCCGCGAGCGGCTGCAGGACCCGCGCACGCGGATCATAAACCTTGTAGACACGATGCCCGAAGCCCATGATCCGGGCCTTCTTCGCGATCGCACGTTTGCACCATGCCTTCGTCTTGCGCGGGCTGCCGATCTCGTGCAGCGTGTGGATCACCTGCTCGTTCGCGCCCCCATGCAACGGCCCGTTCAACGCGGCAATGCCGGAGCCGACCGCAAAGTAGAAATCCGAGAGCGTCGAGGCCACGACCATCGCCGCGAACGTGCTCGCATTCATGCCGTGATCCGCATGCAGGATCAACGCGATGTCCATGATCCGTGTCTCGATCGGCGAGGGCTTCTCACCCGTCAGCATGTACAGAAAGTTCGCCGCATGCCCCAGCTTCGGGTCCGGCTCGATCGGAAGATGGCCCTGCCGGATCCGCGCAATCGCCGCCGCCAATGAGGAAACACCGGCGATCAGCCGGTAGCACGACTCCAGGCCAACCGCGTCGCGGCTCGGGCTCCTGAGCGAAGTGCGCCGGCGCCAGCGCCCGCGAAACTCGTAGATCGCGCGGCGCTCGCCGTACGGTTTCGTCTCCATCGGAATCGAGTCTTCGTCCGAGCCGATCGCACTCGCAATGTCCGGCCGCCCGAAATCCTTGTCCAGAAACGTGAACTCCTGGCGCATCAGCAGCGTGCCCAAACGCAACGCCGCCATCGCGTTCATCTCCTCGACCGGAAAGCCCATCAGCCGCCGTTTCGTCGCCTGGATATGCCGGTGCGAAACAAGATTCGCCTTGAACGCCCGGAGCTGGTCCTCCGTCGGCAACTCGCCGTGCAGCAGCAGATAGCAGACCTCCTCGAACGTGGCATACGCGCACAGATCGAACACGTCGTAGCCGCGATAGATCAGACGGCCCTTGCTCCCGTTTACGAAACCGACCTTGCTCTCGCACGCAATCGCGCCTTCCAGGCCGGGCCCGATCTGGCAGTCCAGCGGCCAGCGCAACGGGCCGGAGATCCGCGTCTCGTCCTCCGCCTCCGCCGACTCGGCGCGAGCCCGGGCCGCGGCCTTCAGAACGAGTTCCGTGATGTGTTCGGTCTCTTTATGCATCAGATCAACGCCGTGCTGAAATAACGTTCCGCGCGGTCGGGCAACACCGTCACCACGTTCTTGCCCGGGCCCAGCCGTTTCGCCAGTTCAAGCGCCGCCCAGACGTTCGCGCCCGAAGAAGTCCCAACCAGCGTGCCCTCCTTACCGGCAAGCCGGCGCGCGGTCTCGATCGCGTCTTCGTCCGTCACGGTCAAGACCTCGTCGATCAACGAGGTGTCCAGGACCGGCGGCACGAACCCGTCCCCGATCCCCTGGATCTGGTGCAGACCCGGCTCGTGCCCGAGCAGCGCCGCCGAGTTCGCCGGCTCCACCGCGACAACCAGGATGTTCACGTCGCGCTCTTTCAAGAAACGACCGACCCCGCCCAACGTACCGCCGCTGCCTACACCCGCAACGATCGCCCCAATCTCGCCTTCCATCTGGCGCCAGATCTCGGGGCCCGTCGTCAAGTAGTGGATCTCCGGGTTCTTCGGGTTCGTGAACTGGCGCACCATCCACATGTTCGGGTCCGCCTTCAGCAACGATTCCGCCTTCTCGCAGCTGCCCGAAATACTCTCCGCGCCCGGCGTGAACACCAGCTCCCCGCCGAACGCGCGGATGATCTTGCGGCGCTCCTCGCTCATGTCGTCCGGCATCACGATCACGACCCGGTAACCCTTATGCACGCCCACAAACGTCACGCCGATCCCCGTGTTCCCGCTGGTCGCCTCGATGATCGTCATGCCCGGCTTCAGCGTCCCCTCTTTCTCCGCCTGCTCGATCAAGTACCGCGCCACACGGTCCTTGATGCTGCCGCCCGGATTCATGTATTCGGCCTTCGCGAAAATCGGCACGTCCGCCAGATGCGTCAGCTCCAGTAACGGCGTGTTCCCGATCGTGTTCAAGATGTTCGTGTAGAATTCCACCGTGCGTCCTTGTTGGTCCCGGGAAAGTCCGCATTTTCGGAGATTGCCGACGGGAAAGCAACTGTTTTTGGCAAAATCACGCAACGCTCCCAAACAAAAGAAACGGGGGAAGAACACGAGGTTCTTCCCCCTGGGAGAGAGACCCGACATTAAGGCTGCTGCCAGCCGGGTCTAAGGAGTCCAGTTTCGCTTTCTTCGATCTACCGTCAGCCTTTCTCAATCGATCGTCCGCTCGCTACACGCTGCCCCAATGCGCATCCACTCCCGCCTTCTCCGATTTCGCAAGACGTCCCTCAGAAAATGCCGCAATCGCCTCCTGCACCGTGCCCTGCGCGCCCTCGTAGACCGCAATGTCCGCCGCCTGCAGCGTCACGAACGCTTTCGGACCGCAGTGGCCCGTCAGGACAACGGTTGCGCCCAGGCCCGCCACATTCTGCCCGGCCTGAACGCCCGCCCCCTGCATGGCCCGCAGATTCTGCTCGTTGCTGTGCGCCGACCATTCCTCACTCTCCGTGTCGTAAAGGATAAAGTAGCGCGCACGCCCGAACCGCTGGTCCACCGGCGATTCCAATGTCTCGCCAATCGATGTGACAACGACCTTCATCTCAGCTTCCCCCCGCAAATCGGACCTCGTCGTAAACCTCGCCCGCGGACAAGCCGCTACACGACCCGCCATCACAGCGACCGCGCCACACGCAGGCTTGCGGCCTCCTGCCCCTGCACAATAGCAAATATCGTGCCAACTCCAGGGAATGCCTGCGACTGCGGCATTCCGTATCAAGACACCCAAACGCGGTGTTGCAGAATGCACCGTTGCCCACCCTTGAGACGGGCATTCTGCATTAAAGCCCGATTCCGTCATCCTTTTCTGCGCAGCAGAAAGCGACGCCTGCCCGGCCCTGGCGCGCACCCGGCGTCCGTGGCCGGGCAGCCGCCTATGTGGTCATCCGCAGGTACAGACTCGGCAGCACGCGCGGGAGCTGGCTCATATCGTTGAGAATCACGAAACGGCGCGCGGGAAACATGATCTCCATGTCCGCGCGGCTGTTCTCTTCGGTCGAAATACAGAATGTATGGATCTCGCGCTTCCGGTTCTCTTCGCACGCCATGCGCACGTCATACTGCGCATAGCGCGTCTTGGGGTCGTACTCCGCGTCCATCGGCTGGCCGTCGGTGATCAGAATGATCAGCCGCTGTTTTGCCTCGAGCAGGCCGAGCCGGTACCCGGCGTGCCGCAACGCGGGCCCGATCCGCGTGCTGCTCAACGGATGCGCGGCCAGCACACGCGCGATGCCCGGCGCACCCCACCGCTCGACGAAGTCCTTGAAAACGTAGTACTCGCAGTTCTTCCGGCCGTTGCCGCTGAACCCGCAAATGGCGAACCGGTCGCCGAGCGAGGCCAGGCCCTGCGCCAGGATGAGCGCCGCCCGCTTCTCGATCTCCACGACCTTCTCTTTGCCGGTCTCGGCACCCGTCGAACCGCTCACGTCGAGCAGCAGCAGAACCGCCAGATCGCGCCGGTTCACACGCGGCTTCTCGTAGAAATCCACACGCGGCTGCGGCTCGATCCGGCGCTGGACAAGATAGCGGACAAGCCCGTCCACGTTGATAACGTCCCCGTCAGCCAAGTATTTCTCACGGCGCACCAAGTCGGGCCTGAACCGTTCGAAGATCCGGCGAATCCGCTGCGCTTCCTCCAATACGCCCTCAGGCAGGCCGGCGCCGGCCGCCGCGCGCTCTTCGGACCCGTGTTCGTGCACAATACACCAGTGCCGATGATAGTCCCCTTCGTTGTGGTCCCACTCGTCGTAGACGTAGCCGGCGTCCATGCCGTCCTTCGTTCGGTCGCCTTCCTGCTGTTCGTCAATTTCGCCCGCGCCGCCGTGCCGCTGCTCACGCTGGCGTTTGCCGTCCGCATACGATTCTCCCGTCTCGCGCCGTGACTGTGCCGCCTCTTTCAAATCCGCGATCATCGAGCCCGGCGGCGGCTCGCTGACCGTGCCCGGATACAGGAAGTCGGGCAGAAAACCGAATGCGCGCAACGGACCGTCGGCCAATCCGCCGCAGGCCTCCAGAATCTGCGATGCGCCCTGTTCAGACAGGTTGGCGGCCGTGTCAAACACGTTCACCGACGCGTCAGCCACTGCGCGAACCGATGCCGCCGGACCGTCTCCCGCGCTCTGCCACGCGTCGCGCAGCAGCGCATCCGCAACCGATTGCGCGGGACGAAGCGCGAACTCCGTGCGAATTGCCCAATCGACCAGGCGCGCGGCGCCGGGCCAACGCCGCACAAGCGTGCGGAGCACACGCACGTATTCCAGAATCTGAAAGAGATTTACACGGCCCCGCTCCGTGCCGACCAAGTCCGTACAACGCTCGTAGCCCGGCGCGCCATGGATCCTCGGCCAACTGTTTTGCGCCAGCATGCCCGCCGCCACAACGCCCATCAACACGTACCAATCCCGGTTCTGCGCGGCCCGGTCGAAATACCGCACGCAAACCGGCAAGTACAGCCAACGGTACATGCAAACCATGTTGCTGCCTCGCTCGAGCAGCTCGTCCGAGTCCAGCTTGCCCAGGTCCGAGACCTCCACTTCGTAACCGACCAACGCTTTCAGCAAACGGCTCAGCGGCATACGCATCTCTTCAAGCCGGCTCTCGCGCGTAAGCGACAAAATAACCGTCTCCGAGCTCTTCAGCTCGCAACGCATGAATCCACACCCGGTCGATGCGCGATTCCCGTGTATCTTCAGGCCCTGCGCCACGTACAGCCGGATCTCCTCCGGACGCAGCCGCTCGACCAGATGTTCGTAGCCCTGCAAGAACGCGAACGCGAGGTCCCAGTCCACCTGCGAAAGCCGGCGCAGATGGGTCATCAGCGTGCGCACTTCCTCCGGCGTCCGACCGAACCCGCCCGCGCCGAGCGTCTTGAAATAGCCGATCCCATAGTACGGTTTCGCGTCCGCGAACCGGTGTCCCATCTCCGTCACGTCCGAAAATACCGCCGGCAACTCGAGCAGCCAGAGCGTCTTCGCGTTCAATGCGCACACAAACTCTTTGAGAACATGGTCCGACATGCCCAGCCCCGCCGTCTTGAGCATGTCGAAAAACGTGTCGGTTACCGCGCGCCGGCCCGAGCCGAGCAGGCCGTCCCGAAACAGCCCGTCGATCTCGCGCGCAAAGATCTCGCGGTACCCCCAACACACGCTCTGCAACGAAAAACCCTGGTAACGGTCGCGCACCACCATGTCACGTCCTGGTTTCAGGTTGTCACCTCTTCCCGTACTCTTACACCTACTCTTACACACAAATCTATCTGAGCAATGCCCGTCCTCTGAGCAGATTCGCGTGTAAGAGTACGTGTACGAGTACGGACCGGGCCCCCTAACACCTACCACCTAACACCCGTCCCCATCCTCCCCGGACGCGATATCACCAAAATACAACTTCGCAATACTCTCGATCGAATCCATCACTTCCACCTCGTCGGTCAGCGTCTGGCAGATCGCGCACCGGCACGCCTCCATCGCGGAGAGCCCGCGCTTCATCAGACGGCCTACGTAGACGAGTAGCCGCGAGCTCACGCCTTCCTCCAGACCGAACCCTTTCAGTTCTCGAATCTTCGCGCCCATCTCCGCAAGCTTCCCGCTCTCTTCCTCGGAAAGCCGGGTTTCCGTCAGGATGATCTTCTTCTCCACGTCGACCGACGGATGGCCGAACAGCAGACTCGCGAAACGCTGCTTCGTCGACTGCTTCAGATCCTTGACAATGCTCTGGTAGCCCGGATTATAGCTCAGCACCATCATGAACCGCTTGTGCGCGCGAATCACCTCGCCCGTCTTGTCGATGTACAAGATCCGCCGATCGTCCGTCAGCGAATGAATGATCACCGTCGTGTCCTTGCGCGCCTCCACGATCTCGTCCAGGTAGCAAATCCCGCCATATCGCACCGCCAGCGTCAACGGGCCGTCCTGCCACACCGTCTCGTCGTCCTTGAACAAAAAACGCCCGACAAGATCCGCCGCCGTCAGATCCTCGTGGCACGAAACCGTGATCAACGGCAGCTTCAGCTTGTACGCCATATGCTCGACAAAGCGCGTCTTGCCACAACCGGTCGGGCCCTTGATGATCATCGGGATCTTGCTCCGAAACGCCGCACGAAACATCGACTCCTCGTCACTCTGCGGTACATAGTTCGGCCGAAACTTCAACCGAAATTCCTGTATCACCTGTTCGCTGTCCATCGCTTCACGCCTCCCCGCAGAACACACCTTGTCCCGCCAGACTGCTTGGACCCGGACTCGCCCCGAGCCGCGGCCTTGCGGCGGGTCGTACACCTTAATTCAAAGCACAAACCATGCCAACAGCACCGTGCCGGCTTCATCCCATGCCAACCTTCTCCCATTCACCATCCACCGTCAACCCCACCCTCCACCTTCGCCGGCAGGCTTCGGCGCGACAGCTCCGCCGTCAACCAGTCTCTTGTGTGCATATTGCATGCCGCCAGGCACCGACTCTGGCAATCTGCAACACCACGGGCACACACCATGCGGTATTCCTCGCGTTTGTGGAGTTGGCACAGTTCGTGCTGGGAAAGCTGCCGGTGTGAACCGCCAACGCTCACTTTCCGAAGGAGGCAAAAGCATGAAGCAAGCAGACATCGTGGTTGTCGGAGGCAGCGCGGCCGGGTTGACCGCCGCGATCACGGCACGCAGACACTACCCGGGCAAAAGCATTCTGCTGGTGCGGCAGGAGAAACAGGTCCCGATCCCGTGCGGGATCCCCTACGTGTTCGGAACCGTCGGCACTCCCGACAAGAACCTGATCCCAGATACGCCGCTGGAGAAAAACAACGTCGAACTGCTCCTCGCCGAAGCGACCGATATCGACCGCGAAGCCAAGGTGCTCAAGACCGACGCCGATCACGTTCAATACGACCGCCTCATTCTCGCGACGGGCTCACGTCCCGTCGTACCCCCGATCCCCGGCTGCGACAAAGACGGCGTGTACACCGTGCTCAAGGATGTCAACGAACTGGCGCGTCTGCAGAACCAGGTCAAGACAGCGCAAGACATCGTGATCGTCGGGGGCGGCTTCATCGGCATCGAGTTCGCCGACGAAATCAAGAAGTCCGGCGACAAGAACGTCACGGTCGTCGAGGTGCTCGACCATTGTCTCGGGCTCGCCTACGACCCCGAGTTCTGCGAGGAAATGGGCAAGATCGTCGAATCGCGCGGGGTCAAACTGATGACCTCCACGAAAGTCGAATCGATCGAAGGCGCCGAAGCCGTGCAGTCGGTCAAGATCTCCGGCGACCAGGCGCTCAAGGCCGACCTTGTCCTGCTCAGCATCGGCGCCGCGGCAAACGTGGATCTGGCCAAGAAGACAGGGCTCCGCATCGGCTTGACCGGCGGAATCGCCGTGGACCGAACCATGAAGAGCTCCGACGAGAACATCTTCGCGTGCGGTGATTGCGCCGAAAAAATCTCGTTCTTCGGCGGCGGTGTCTCACCGCTGAAACTCGCATCCATCGCCACGCACGAGGCCCGTATCGCCGGGGCAAACCTGTTCGGAATCCGCCGCGAAAACTGCGGGACCGTCGGCGTCTGGGCCACCGCCGTCGGCGATTTCGCAATCGGGACCGCGGGCCTCACCGAGACGCTCGCCAGCAGGAAAGGCTACCGAACCGTCACCGCCAGCATCGAGGGCCCGAACCGGCACCCGGGCTGTATGCCCGGTGCCTCCAACGTGAAGGTCAAGCTGGTGTTCGAAGCCCATTCCGGCGTCCTGCTCGGAGGCCAGGTCAGCGGCAGCCCGGTCATCGGCGAACTCACGAACGCCGTCTCCGCATGCGTCCAACGCCGCATGACCGCAGAGGAAATCGCCATGTTCCAGATCGGTACGCACCCCGCGCTGACCGCCTCGCCCATCGCCTATGCTCTGGTCAACGCCGCGGAGATGGCGATCGGGCAGATGAAGAAAGATCAGTTGAACCCCAACGCATAAGAGGGAGAGCTGCGATGCCTAAGATTCTGCTGGTGGACGACGATCCAGACTTTCTTGAAGCCACACGCGAAGTGTTGGAGTCGAACGGCATGAGCGTGGAGTCGGCCTCAAGCGCTGAGGAAGGCCTGAGAAAGCTCAAAACGGCCGCGCCCGACCTGGTCGTGCTGGACGTGATGATGCCCGAAGGCTACGAGGGGTTCGAAGTCGCGCGGACCATCCGGGAAAAGCTGAAGTTGACCGATCTGCCCCTGGTCATTCTCACGGGAATCCACCAGCGCAAGAAAGTGCCCTATCGATTTGCGCCGGACGAGCACTATCTGCCGGTCGACGTGTTCCTGGACAAGCCGACCAAGCCCGATGTTCTGGTCTCGAAGCTGCAGGAGCTGTTGGGCGAAAAGCGTGAGACGCCGGACCTGCCGCTTTGAGTTTTTCCCGAAGGCGCGGGGCGGCGCTCACGGTTTCAGGAAGTAGTCCGCGATCGCACGGTACAACGTGCTGACCGCGAGAATCGCGCAGTGCCGGCCCTCTTCGGGCAGGCATTCGCCCGCGTCGATAAGCTCTTTCGGATTGATGCCCAGCGCCTGCTCAACGCGTTTGCCGCTCGCTCTGCGCGCAACGGAACTGCCGCAGACCCGGGTGTGGATGCAACCCTCCGTGTAATACTTCGCGTCTTGGATTACGCCGTCTATAATCGTCAAATAAATCTCCATCTGATCGCCACAGAGCCCCTTCACGATCGCCGCGGCCGTCGGATCGTTCATTCTGCCAAAATACGTGTCGGGCGCCGGCCCCTCCGCGGAGAGCAAGGCATCCGTTGCCGGTGTCTGGTCTTCGGTCATGGCGCAGACTCCCCTGCACTCAGTGATCGCAGATGTTCGCGCCGGTTTGCAGCGTCCCGGCAAGGTACTTCTGCACAATGCGCTCCGGCTCCTCCACCGCCGCACCGACCACGACCGTGATGTTCTGTTCGGTAAACAGACTCTGCGCGCGCATGCCCATGCCGCCGGCGATGATCACATTTGCGCCGTGCTCGGCAAGCCATTTGGGCAGCAGACCCGGCTGGTGATCCGGCGCCGGCACGCGTTCGGTGGCCTGAATGGTCTTTGACTCCATGTCGGCGTCAATCAGGGCGAATTCCTGGCAGTGGCCGAAATGCGCGGAAAGCCGCCCTTCCGCTATCGGGATGGCGATGCGTGTCACGTTTCTGTCCTCCCCTTGCACTGGACTCTCTATCGATACCTTGGAAGAATCGGCTTCCGCCTGTTGCGCGTGCTCGCGCGCGAGAATCGGCTGTACGACTTGCCGGAACGTCCTTGCCGTTTCGGTCTCCGCGGCGGCCCCGGCAAACGGCGCGCCGTCGTCGCAGGCGGCAACCAGCGCGGGGTCAATGGGAATGCGCCCCAGAAACGGCACGCCCATTTCCTCGGCCATCCGCTCCGCGCCGCCGCTCTTGAAAATGTTGGTCCGTTCCCCGCATTTCGGGCAGACGAAGCCGCTCATGTTCTCGACAACGCCGAGCACCGGCATCTTCAGTTGGCGGCAGAACGTGATCGATTTTCGCACATCAAGAAGCGCCAGCTCCTGAGGCGTCGTCACAACAATTGCGCCGTCCGGCTTCTCGATCAGTTGACAGATGGAAAGCGGCTCGTCACCCGTGCCGGGCGGCGAGTCAACGATCAGGTAGTCCAGCTCGCCCCACTCCACGTCCTTGAGGAACTGCTTGATCACACCGTATTTCATGGGGCCCCGCCAGATTACCGCGGCGTCTCTGTCCTGGAGCAGGAATCCGATCGACATCACTTTCAGGTTCCCGTCAAACACAACCGGCAGTACAGCGCCGCCTTTGCCCGCCACACGGCGGTCCTCCAGTTTCAGGAGCCTCGGAATACTCGGGCCGTGGATGTCCACGTCAAGCAGCCCGACCTGTCTTCCCTCGCGAGAGAGAGAAATCGCCAGATTCGCGGCAACCGTGCTCTTGCCGACACCGCCCTTGCCGGAAAGGACCACGACTTTGTGCTTGATCCGGCACAGCCGCTGCATCAGTTGCTGGCGCTCAACAAATTCGTCCAGTTTCTCTCCGGGCTGCTGCGTTTTCGAACTGCAGCTCTGATCGGAGCAGGAGTCGCACGTGCCTTCCTCTCTCATGTCCAGTCCTCTCTATTCGTGCCGGCCGCCGCGAAAACGGGTCCGTGCCCTGCGCACGCCGGCTTTCCGGCCCCGATCCTCCGGCGCCGCCGGCCGTATCGCGCCGCTGCGCCATCGTCTCAGCACCGCGTCGGTCTGTCCCGCAACATGCGGAATCACCGCTATCCCATAGCCCTGAAGTACACCGTGCAGAAACTGGTCTATCCCCGAACATAGCAAAACGCTTACATCTCGGCGAAGCAGTTCATGGCTCCATTCCACCAAGCCCCAACCTGCCGTCGAAATGATTTCTCGCCCGCCCGGCTCCGCGCCACACGCCTGTTCCACAAGCAGATCTACTCCCGACAGACAGGGCGCCACGCGTCCCTCGGCACTCGCTGCGGCCACGTTCATCCCGTGTCCCCCAATAGCTATCCATGCTTTACAAGCACATACCGTGCCAACTCGGCTTCGACAGCGACGCAATCGGGCAAAACCCAAGAAGCACGCCGCAAACCAAACGCAGCACGGGCACACGATGCTTCCGGACAACAAGACGAAATCCAAGACCAGGCAGCCGCCCGCCGCGTCGCTATTGCATCTTGCAAGGTGCCCGCGAACCGCTGGGGCATTTTGCAGGACGCGCGACGGGACCTGCCGCTATCGATACCGCCAGATCGAAAACCACTGGCGCGCGCACGGGACGCTCAGGGTTCATTGCCCTCGCGGTAATTGCAGTCACCCATCTGGCAGGCGACTGGCTTTCTTCGACCTGCAACTAGGTGGGCCGTATCCCGCAAGGGGTGTGCTCAACATCGCAAGAAGACTGCAGGGAGAATCTTCGGGCTCCTCCCTGCACACGTATTCCTGCTCGCTCGATTCGTTCGAGAAGTTGTTCAAGACAACGGTTTGCCTTTTCGATGCTTGGTTTCCTCAACTCTCCCGTGCAGTCAATGTCGCCGACAAGGATCTGCTCGTGCGTGACTTCTCCCGGCTCGAACTGCCACGTGAGTTTCACTGCGTACTGAGTAATGAAGAAGATGTCTCTGAGAAATTCGTACACCCTCAGCTCCATTGATACGGTGGCGACCGCCTTGTCACCCGCAAGATCAAGGCAATCGTCAACGTTCCGGGGGTTGCCGGTCAGCAAGTACCACAAACTGCGCATTTCTGTTTCTCCTACCAGAGCAGCTTCGTCAAGGTGAAAACTCCCAGCACACAGGTGGTCGCGCCGATGCTGACCCGCAGGGCACGGTCGGGCAGCCGCCGAACGGTTAGCGTCGCCACAGGCACCGACAACATGGCCCCGAGGGTGAGCGGAAGCGCCAGCGTCCAGTCGAGACCTCTGTGCAAGAGTAGGTAACTGGTCAAGCCAACGAAACACGTGAGAGATTCCGCCAGAGATGTGATCGCCACAGCCTTCTTGGGCGACAGCCCGGAGACTACTTGGCCGGAGGTTACGAGCGGACCGTACCCGCCGCCGCTAAGCCCCTTGTTGAACGCTGCCAAAGCTCCGAGCGCAATCAAATGACTACGGCGATAGCGGAGTCTCCGTCGAAGGGTTGCGAGCGTGGTGATGCCAGCCAAAAGAATGATCATTCCGATGGTTCCCTTGAGCCACACTTTCGGTATTCGCAGCGCAAGGGTCACGGCCAAAACGGTCCCGACCACACTCAGCAGCGACAGCATCAGTGCCGCCGACCTCGCCTGCGGATCGCGCAGCAAGTCCACATTCCCGTCCCGCTGGTGCATGACTGTGGCGGACAGGCCGGTCGCAAACTCGCTCAGCAGTACGCAAGGAACGATTTGTAGTGGCTCGAAGCCGACCAGGAGCAGGAGTGGCGTCAGCGTCGTCCCATAGCCCATGCCCAGGCTCGAATCAACGTATTCACAAATCAACGCCCCGAGAAGAACCGCGAGCACAACCCCTGGTCCAAGACCCGCGACGAAACCCGGCATCAGATGGAATTCCGGAATCAACGCCTGAAGACCGAGAACAACCACGATGGAGAGTACCAGCAGAGCCCAAATGTGCACGCGTCTTCTTCGCAATCCCGGCAGACTGCTCAATTTGCTCGCGAGACTGCAGCCATTCACGTTTTCTTCCCCTCTTGTTACCTGCAGGTTGCTGACAGTGCGTGTCCTTTCTGTGATAAGCAAAAAACGTGCCAAGACGGCTTCACCTCGCCCAAGCCCCGAAAACCCGGAGTTTTCATCGCTTGTGGTCAGCGCTCTGCTGAATATGATGGACACCAGCCGTGCTATATGATACGTTGAGCACCATATTTCGCAGAGGTGTTACAATGGAGAGATTCCAGTCGGTGCTGTTGAACGTTTGGCGTGAAGCCTGCAGGCACATTGAAATTGCCGAGTCGGCAAACACGATTGCGCCAATGTTGAGACAGGATTTACCGATCGATCAACTCATGGTACGAGAGATAGACCCTGTCAGGAATTGCGTTGAGACGGTCGCGGAGAGCCTTGCAGACGGGGCGCACATAGAACCGGCGGCACGTACGGACTGCTCAAAGAGCGAAATGAAGAAAGTGCTTGCGTGGTGTCGGAAGGGGCAGGTCAGTCACAGGCGGACAGGCAGTTGGCGGCAAGGGGTGATGCAAATCATGGTGCCCAACGAAATCGAGCGTGATATGATTGTCGGGCCTCTCCACGGCTCTGGGGGTCGTTGCGGAGCGCTGCTTTTGACAGCGAGGCCGAAGCAGACTTTCCATCGTCGTCATCTCACCTTGTTGGAGGCGCTCCTGAATCCGTTCTCGGTGGCGCTGGAAAACGACAGGCAGCTTCGGGAGTTGGCTGCGCTTCGGGAGGCCGCCGAGGCCGACAAGCGGTCGCTTCTCGCGCGTCTGGGGCGTGAGAAACTTGGCGATACGATTGTCGGTTCACGCTCAGGGCTGCGCGAGGTAATGGAACGCGTGCAACTGGTTGCACGTTCAAACGCACCGGTGCTTATTTTTGGAGAAACAGGCACCGGCAAGGAGCTCATTGCACGTGCGATTCACAGTCGCTCCCCGCGCGCCGGAGGGGCGTTCATTCGCGTGAACTGTGGCGCAATCCCGACGGAGTTGATGGATTCACAACTGTTTGGCCATGAGAAGGGTTCGTTTACGGGCGCGGCGAGGGTGCATAAAGGCTGGTTCGAACGTGCCGATGGGGGTTCTCTGCTTTTGGATGAGGTGGCGGAATTGCCCCCTGCGGCACAGGTCCGTTTGCTGCGGATTGCCCAGGACGGCTGGCTTGAGCGGGTGGGCGGTCACGAGCCGATCCATGTGGACGTCAGGATTGTTGCGGCAACCCACCGTGATTTGGCGGCTATGGTGGCGGAGGGTGAGTTTCGCGAGGATCTTTGGTACAGGATTGCGGTATTTCCTATTGTGCTCCCGCCGTTGCGCCATCGTCGTCAAGACATTCCGGAGGTTGCACGACACTTCGCCAGACGGGCGGCTACGCGTTTTGGCCTGGCGGAGGTCATGCCGACCGATGAAGACATCGCCCGTCTGGTCTCGTACGACTGGCCGGGAAATGTCCGCGAACTGGCGGCTGTCATAGACAGAGCTGCGATTCTTGGGAATGGTGTTCGGCTGGAGATGGCCAAGGCGCTGGGTGCTACCGGAGGTCTGTCAGGTTCCTCCACAGGGGATGGTGAAAGAAAGCCGGCGAAACGTGGGCCGTCGGGCAAGATCGCGTCTCTGGATGATGCGATCAGGCAACACATTGAAGCTACATTGAGCCTGTCCAAGGGGCGCGTGGAGGGGCCGAACGGCGCGGCCGACCTGCTTGAGATCAATCCCAATACGCTTCGAGCAAAGATGCGAAAGCTACACGTGGATTGGAGAGAGTTCCGATGAAGGACCGATGAAGTTTTCATTGCAGACCAGACTGATCGGCGGTTTTCTCACGGTCATCCTTATCTGTGGCGCGATCGCGACGGTGGTCGGCGTCCGGATGGTCGGCTCCGCCATTGTCAAGCAGGCGCAGGACAAAGTCCGGCTCGACCTCAACTCCGCGCGCGCGATCTATGGACAGGGCATGGAAAACATCCGTTCGACCGTGCGCCACACGGCCGACAGGTTCTTCATCGAACAAGCGCTGCTGGCCGGCAAGCCCGAGTCCGTCGCCGCTGAGTTCGACGGGATTTGCCGCGCCGAAGGGCTGGATTTCCTCAGCCTGATCCGGCCGGACGGCGCGGTGCTCGTGCGGCGGTCGGGTCCGCCTGCCGCCGCACGTGCGCGGGCCGTGGCGCCGGACGTTGTGCGCGCGGCCCTGTCGCGCGGGGCAGCGGTAGCATCGACCGCAATCGTCCCGGCCGAAAGCCTGTTGCGTGAATCCGGGGATCTGGTCGCACGCGCGCGGATCCCTGTGCTCGACACGCCACGCGCCAGACCGGCCGCGCACACCGAAGAGACGGCGGGCATGATGTGGATCGCCGCCGCCCCGGTGCGCGACGGGCAGGGCCGCGTCCTGGCCGCGCTCTGCGGGGGCCGGCTCCTGAACCGGGACGATGCGCTGGTCGATAAGATCAAGAACACCGTGTATCAGGACCAGCTCTACGCAGGCAAGCCGGAAGGCACCGCGACCGTTTTCCAGGGCGATCTGCGCATCGCGACGAACGTCCGCACGGAAGACGGCAAACGCGCGATCGGAACACGCGTCTCCCGAGAAGTCGCCGAGTGCGTGCTCGACCGCGGCAAGCCGTGGCTCGAACGCGCCTTCGTGGTCAACGACTGGTACATCACGGCGTACGAACCGATCCGCAACCTATCCGGCGATATCGTCGGAATGCTTTATGTCGGCATGCTCGAGAGACGGTTCGCCGATCTCAGACGCAGGGCGCTGTGGACATTCGTGGCGATCGCCGCCGCCGGGGCCGTGCTGGCCGTGGCCGTCAGCCTCATGCTCACCCGTTCTCTGATCCGGCCCGTGCACGCACTGATCGACGCAAGCCGCGCGTTCGCCGCCGGCCGGATGCACGAACGCGTTCGGCCACATGACTCGATCGGAGAAATCCGCGAGCTCGGCACGGCGTTCAACAGCATGGCCGCATCCATACAGGACCGGGACGAACAGCTCCGGCGCCGCGCCCAGGAAGAAATCAGCAAGGCCGAGCGGCTCGCGATGATCGGCCGGCTCGCCGCCGGCGTCGCGCACGAACTGAACAATCCGCTCGGCGGCATCCTCCTGCTCAGCCGGCTATTGCTCAAGAAGGCCCCCGCCGAAGGAGTCCAGAAAGAGAACCTCCAGCGCATCGCACGGGATGCGGAGCGCTGCCAGAACATCGTGCGCGGCCTCCTCGATTTCGCGCGCCGGCGCGAGCCCCGCGCGGAGCCTGTCGACGTCGGCACGCTCGTCGAAGACTCCCTTGCGCTTGTGGAAAACCAAGCGATCTTTCACAATATCACTATTGACAGACAGCTCAAACCCGGCCTGCCGCCCGTACTCGTCGATGCCGGCCAGATCCAACAGGTGTTTGTCAACCTGATCATGAATGCCGCAGAAGCCATGAATGGACAAGGCACATTGAACATCCGATCGGAACGCGGCCGCGAAGGCTTCGTCCATGCTTCGTTCCGGGATACCGGGCGCGGGATCCCGCCCGAAGACGTCGACCGGCTGTTCGAACCGTTCTTCACCACCAAGGAAGTCGGACGCGGAACCGGGTTGGGCCTCTCGATCAGCCATGGTCTCGTCGAGGCGCACGGCGGCAAAATCACAGTCGAAAGCCGCCTCGGCGAGGGCACAACCTTCGTTGTCAGCCTGCCCGCCGATACGAGGCAAAACGTCGGCTGCCGGGGGAGCCTATCATAAGCCTTTGGCTTGTCCATGGGGGAGAAAGAGGCAACTTTCAACACGCAACATTCAACGGGCAATGGGGACTCCGGCGCACAGCGCATTTCTCGATTGAATGTTGCATGTTGTCTGTTGCATGTTGAGTGTTGAAAGCGACCACAGGGAGCTTTCTTCAAGGGGAGCGTAACGAATGCCAAACGGCGTGAAGGTCCTGGTCATCGACGACGAAGAGTCCATGCGGGAAGGCTGCCGGCAAGCCCTCGAGGAGGACGGCTACAAAGTCCAAACGGCCGTGAACGGCAACCAGGGTCTGGAGATGGCCCGCAAGGAGTCGTTCGATCTGATCATCCTCGATCTGCGCATGCCCGGTATCGACGGCCTGAACGTGCTCGCCCAACTCAAGGAGTTCGACCCCGACGCCGTCGTGCTGGTAATCACCGGCTACGCGAGCATCGAGACGGCGGTCGATGCCATGCGACGCGGCGCCTACGATTTCCTGCCCAAACCATTCACGCCCGAAACGCTGCTGGCCATTATGCGACGCGCGAGCGACCGCCGTACTCTGGCCCTCGAGAACGCCTGCCTGCGCCGCGAGCTCGACGGCCTGCGAAAGACAACCGGAATTGTCGGGGATTCCGTCGCCATCAAGAACGTGGCCGAACTCGTGCGAAAAGTCGCCCCGTCGGACAGCACCGTGCTGATCTGCGGCGAGACCGGCGTCGGTAAGGAGTTGGTCGCCCGCGCCATGCACAAACACAGCCAACGGCGCGAGAAGCCCTTCGTCGTCGTCGACTGCGGCGCACTCGCCGAAACCCTGTTCGAAAGCGAACTGTTCGGCCATGTGAAAGGCGCGTTTACCGGCGCCACCGAAACCAAACACGGTAAGTTCGAGCTCGCCGACGGCGGCACCATCTTCCTCGACGAAGTCGCCAATGTCGGCCCCAGTATCCAGGCCAAACTCTTGCGCGTCATCCAGGAGCGACAGGTCATCAAGGTGGGCAGCTCGCAAATCGTCGAAATCGATGTGCGCATCATCGCCGCCACCAACAAGGACCTCCAGGAAGAAATGAAGGAGGGCCGCTTCAAAGAGGACCTGTTCTACAGGCTCAGCGTGATCCCCATCCATATCCCGCCCCTCCGACAACGGCGCGAAGATATCCACCTGCTCGCCGAACATTTTCTCGAAAAATACAGCAAGCGAAGGAAGAAGAACATTAACGGTATTTCCGCCGAGGCCTTGCACGCGCTCGAAAGCCAGGATTGGCCCGGAAACGTGCGCGAACTAGAGAATGCCGTCGAACGCGCCGTCGTTATGGCCGATGGCGAGACGATCGAACTCGCCGACCTGCTCCACTACGGATTGCCCGCCGGCCAGCCGCCCGAACCGGCCGCCGGCGGCAGACTCGCCGAGGTCGAACGGCTCGAAATACTCAGGGCCCTCCGTCAGTTCAACGGCCATAAGAGCAGGGCCGCCAGCTACCTCGGAATCAACCGCAAAACCTTACGCGAGAAAATCCGCAAGTATGACATCGACGATACATGAAGCGGGGAGCAGGAAGGATACGTGTCGCCCGACGACATCCTTCCCGATGGGAACCAAGACGAAAAACTCAAGCAGTGGGTAGCCGGAAGGTCGTCATGGAAATTCCACGCTGAGGTCACGCCGTCGAACGCTACGCTTGGTTCTTGATACAAAACTACCCGCCGACCGAACACGGAATGGCCCAATAAACCCCGCCTGTCCCGAAAAACTCTCTGGCGTCTGGCCGGCACACCGCGTAAATGCGCGCGCTATGCCCAGCCAACTTCGCGCCAAACACCTGCTTGCCTCCTGCACGCCAAACTCCGCGACGTTCCCGTGCCACTTGGCACGCAACCTGCTCTGCGTTGTATTGTCAAAATTTTGACAACTCGATGCGCGGATGGCTGGAGGCATGGATGAGCAAAGTAGAACGCGGGAATACGCCCAAGAAACTGCCGGCGGCTGAGCGGAGATTGTTGAGCCGCGTGGACAACATTCTTCTGCGGGACGGGTCGGCGCCCGGGGGATTGATCCCCGTGCTTCAGAAGACCCAGGACCTGTTCGGCTATTTGCCTGAACCGGTACTGGCGCGAATCAGCTTACGACTCGGCCTGCCCTACAGCGAGGTGGCGGGCGTGGTCGGGTTCTACTCCTTTTTCACGACAGTCCCGCGCGGACGCCACGTCATTCGGGTCTGCCTGGGCACGGCCTGCTATGTACGAGGCGGCAGACAAATACTCGAGGCACTGACACGGGAATTGAACATTGGCGTAGGCGAGACAACGGACGACCGCCTGTTTTCGTTGCAGGTCGCCCGATGTTTTGGCGCGTGTGCGCTGGCGCCGACACTTTCGATCGACGCGCAGGTCTACAAGCGCGTGCGTCCGATCGACGTACCGGGAATACTCGCCGCATTTCGTAACGGTGCTTCACGAAAAAAGAAACGGCCGGCCAAGAGGTAAACGGATGGGCAAACAAGGAACAAGCCGGAAGACAAGAATGATCCGAGATCTCGACGCGTTACACCGGATCAAAAAGAGAAACGCGTCCATGCTGCGACAGAGGCGGAACGGGACGGAACCACTCGCGCCGGCCGCCGGCAAATCCGCCAAACGCTACGATGTCATGGTCTGTTTCGGTACAGGTTGCATGTCGGCCGGGTCCGTGCAGGTCCGCGACGCGCTGGCCAAGTCGGTCGCCAAGCATGGACTCAAGCGCAGCGTGCGGTTGGTAGAAACCGGGTGCAACGGGTTCTGCGCGGGGGGACCTATTGTCCTGGTCTATCCCGGCGGCGTGTTTTACCAGAAAGTAACACCCGCAGATGCCGAAAAGATCGTCACGCAGCACCTGAAACAGGGACGGCCGGTCGAGCATCTGTTCTACCGACACCCGACCACGGGCGCCGCGATTCCGCTGTATCGTGATATTCCTTTCTTTGCCAAACAGAACCTGCGGGTATTGCGAAACAAGGGGCTGATCGCTGCCGAACGACTCAACGATTACATTGCACGCGACGGCTATTTCGCGCTGTGGCGCGCGTTGCGGGAGATGAGGCCGGAACAGATCATCGAAGAAATTTCGCAGTCCAACTTGCGTGGCCGCGGTGGCGCGGGCTTTCCGACGGGCCGCAAATGGGCGTTCTGCCGGTCCGCCCCGGGCTCACGAAAATACATTATCTGCAACGCCGATGAAGGAGATCCGGGCGCGTTCATGGACCGTAGTCTGATCGAGGCGGATCCCCATGCCGTGCTCGAAGGCATGACGATCGCCGGCCGCGCGGTAGGCGCGACGACGGGCTACGTCTACTGCCGGGCGGAATACCCGCTTGCGCTTCAACGTTTGAACCACGCCATGGCCGAATCACGGCAACGCGGCCTGCTGGGCCGCGACATTCTAGGTTCAGGTTTCGACTTCGACATCGTGATCGCACGCGGGTCCGGCGCATTTGTCTGCGGCGAAGAAACCGCCCTGATGACGTCGATCGAAGGGCACCGCGGCGAACCGAGGCCGAGGCCGCCCTTTCCCGCCGTCAAAGGCCTCTGGCAATGCCCGTCCGTCTTGAACAACGTGGAAACGCTCGGAAACGTGCCGATGATCGTGCGAAACGGGCCGGATTGGTTTCGAGCGGTTGGAACGGCACGATCGTCGGGCACCAAGGTGTTTGCGTTGACCGGTAAGGTTCGAAACGTCGGGCTCGTCGAAGTGAACATCGGCACTCCGCTCGGCGACATTGTCTGCGACATCGGCGGCGGCATACCCGACGGCAAGAAGTTCAAAGCCGCACAAATCGGTGGGCCGTCCGGCGGCTGTATTCCGAGACAACACCTCGGCGTGCCCGTCGACTACGAATCCCTGACGGAACTGGGTGCCATCATGGGATCCGGCGGTCTGATCGTGATGGACGAAGATTCGTGCATGGTCGACATGGCAAGATTCTTCCTCGAGTTTACACAGGACGAATCCTGCGGCAAATGCGTGCCGGGCCGGGTCGGCACCAAGCGCATGTTGGAAATTCTCGAACGGATCTGCGCCGGCGAAGGCGAAGAGGGCGACATCGAACGACTCGAAGCGTTGGGCCGGCAAATCAAGGACACCGCCCTGTGCGGACTGGGACAAACCGCACCGAACCCCGTTCTCTCGACCATCCGCCATTTCCGCGACGAATACATTGCCCATATCCGCGACAAACGTTGCCCCGCCGGGGTCTGCCCGGCCCTTGTGCGGGCGCCGTGCCAAAACGCGTGCCCGGCCGGCGTGGATGTGCCGGGTTTCGTGTCGCTCGTGCGCGAGAAACGCTACCCGGAGGCGCTGCGTCTGCACCGCGAGCGAAATCCGTTCGCTGCCATTTGCGCGTCGGTCTGCTTCCATCCGTGCGAACAGAAATGTCGACGCGCGACATTGGACGAGTCGCTCGCGATCCGTGCGATCAAGCGGTTCATGGTCGACACGGAAAAAAAACCCACACCCGCGGAATGCCGGCCCGATCCCGAGAACACAAAACGTAGGGTGGCGATCGTCGGCGCGGGACCGGCCGGTCTCTCGTGTGCCTATTTTCTGGCCCGGCTCGGCTACCGACCCACGGTCTTCGAGGCACAGAACCGGCCCGGCGGCATGCTGGTGCAGGCCATCCCGGCCTACCGCCTGCCGCGCGCGACGCTCGCGCGCGAAATCCGTATGATCCGTAACATGGGCGTCGAGATTCGGACCGGCAAAAGACTGGGCCGCGATTTTTCCCTCAAAGACCTGCGCCGCAGGGGCTACAAGGCGGTCTTCCTCGCCGTCGGCGCGCCGCAGGGTGTCCGGCTCGGCATTCCCGGCGAAAAGGCAAAAGGCGTCTCCGACGGCATCGAATTCCTCCGCGCTTATAACCTGCGAGGCGCCTCGCATGTCGGCCGACGCGTTGCCGTGATCGGCGGCGGAAACGTCGCGATCGATGTGGCGCGCACCGCCATTCGGCTCGGCGCGAAAAACGTTACCGTCTACTATCGCCGGACCCGCGAAGAAATGCCCGCCTACGAAGAAGAAATCGAGGAAGCCGTCAAGGAGGGCATCCGCTTCCTTTTCCTGGTGGCGCCCCGCGAAGTGCTTGTCAAACGCGGCCGCGCACACGGGTTGCGGCTCTGCCGCATGACGCTCGGCTCCTTCGACCGCAGCGGCAGACGCAGGCCCGAACAGAAGGATGGCGACGAATTCATCGCGGAGGCAGACCAAATCGTCGCGGCCATCGGACAAAGCCTCGAGCCGGGGGCATGGACTGACGGAGTCGGCCTGAAAAGGTCCGAACGTGGCTGGATCCACGCCGACCCCGTCACGCGCAGCACGTCCGTCGAGTGGATCTTTGCCGGCGGCGACGCCGTGACCGGACCGGCATCGGTCGTCGAGGCGATCGCCGACGGCGAGAAAGCGGCCGTCGCCATCGACGCACGGCTCTCGGGCGAATCGCATGCGTTCTGGCGCAACGAACGTGCCGTAGACACGTTCTTCGATCCCGATGCCGAGCCGGTCGCCTACGGGCGGGCCGCCGGAAAACGCCTGCCGTTGCGCCGACGCAAAGACAATTTCGAAGAGGTCGAGCAATGCTGGAAAGCCAAAACCGCCATCCGCGAAGCCGCGCGTTGTCTGCGCTGCGACTATCGCGAAGCGGCTGAATGAGCAAAGGAGAGGATACGGCCATGCCGAAACTGACGATAGACGGTATTGGCGTCGAGGTGGCGCCGAAAACCACGATTTTGCAAGCGGCCGCCCAAGTGGGAATCCGAATTCCCACCCTCTGCTATCTGGAAGGCCTACAGGCGATCGGCGCTTGCCGCGTCTGCGTCGTGGAGGTCGCCGGCGCAAAAACGCTGATGGCCTCCTGCGTCACACCCGCCGAGGACGAGATGGTCGTGCAGACGAACACCAAACGCGTGCGCGAGGCCAGACGCACAGTCGTGGAGCTGCTGTTGTCGGAACACGACGGCGACTGCCAGACCTGCGCGCGCAACAACGATTGCGAACTGCAGAGCTTGGCCCATGAGCTCGGAATCGAAACCGTCCGCTACGTCGGCGCCCGCGCGCCGGCCGTGCTCGACACCAGCTCCCCGGCACTCGTGCGCGACAATGCCAAGTGCATCAAATGCCGCCGCTGCGTCGCCGTCTGCAACGAGGTGCAAGGCGTCGGGGCGCTGTTCCCGCAGGCGCGCGGCTTCGATTCGCGGATCGGCCCCGCGTTCACACGCGAACTCGACGACGTCGTCTGCGTGCAGTGCGGACAATGCGCCGCCGTCTGTCCCGTCGGCGCCATCGCCGAAGCCTGCCACACCGAACAGGTCTGGCAGGCGCTCGACGATCCCGACAAAACCGTCGTCGTCCAGACCGCGCCCGCCATCCGCTCCGCGCTCGGCGAGTGCTTCGGCATGCCGCCCGGCACGCTCGTGACCGGCAAGATGGCCGCCGCCCTGCGCCGAATCGGGTTCGATCACGTGTTCGACACCTGCTTCAGCGCCGACCTCACAATCATCGAGGAAGGTATGGAGTTTCTTATGCGCGTCCGGCGCGCGCTCGTCGAGAAACAACAGGTCGCTTTGCCGCAGTTCACAAGCTGTTGCCCCGCCTGGGTCAAGTTCGCCGAGCATTTCTACCCCGAGTTCCTGCCCAACATCTCCAGCTGTAAGTCGCCCCAGCAGATGTTCGGGGCCGTCGCGAAAACCTACTTCGCCGAGAAGCTCGGGACACGACCCGAAGATATCTACGTCGTGTCCGTTATGCCCTGCATCGCAAAGAAATTCGAGATGCAGCGGCCCGAAATGGACGATAGCGGCGTGCGCGACGTCGACAGCGTGCTGACAACACGCGAGCTCGCGCGGCTCATTCGACAGGCGGGCATCGATTTCGGCACGCTGCCCGACGAGCGGCCCGAGCGCCTGCTCGGCATGTCGTCGGGCGCCGCCGACATCTTCGCGAACACCGGCGGCGTCATGGAAGCAGCACTGCGCACGGTCTACGAGGCGGTCACCGACCGGCCGTTCCCGTTCGACGACCTGCATGTGCACCCGATCGCTGGCCTCGAAGGCATCAAGGAGACCGCGCTCACCATCCGCGACACCCAGCCCGAGTGGCGTTTCCTGGAAGGTGTGGAAGTGAGGGTCGCCGTCGTGCATGGCCTCGCCAACGCGCGACGCCTGCTCGAACGGGTCAAGGCCGGTGAAGCGCAATACCATTTCGTCGAAGTCATGGCCTGCCCGGGCGGATGTATCGGCGGCGCCGGCCAGCCGCGCCTGACGACCGACGATTTGCGCCGGAAGCGGATTGCGGCAATCTACAGGGAAGACGAAGGCAAGACCCTGCGCCGCTCGCACGACAATCCCAAGATCAAACAGATCTACGGCGAGTTTCTCACCGTGCCGCTCGGCGAGAAGTCGCACCATCTGCTTCACACGAAATACGCCGCGCGCGAACCCGTGTAGCAGCGCCGGTGCGCCCGCCGCCGCATCGGCGGCGGGCACAAGGAGAAAGGACCGAGAATGAAGAAGATTCTGATCGTAGACGACGACCCCGAATTCGTGAACGCCACGCGCGAACTGCTCGAGGCCGAAGGCCACATGGTCATGACAGCGTCCAACGGCGAGCAGGGCTATGCCGCCGCCAAAAGCGAGAAACCGGACCTGATGCTGCTGGACGTCATGATGACGCACGCCAGCGAAGGGTTCGACATCGCGCGCCGGCTCAAAAGCGACCCGGAAACGCAACATCTGCCCGTCATCATCCTCACCGGCATCCGCAAGGCCATGACACTGCCGTTCCGGTACGAACCGGACGAAGACTGGCTGCCGGTCAAGGCCGTACTGGAAAAACCGGTCAAGCCGGAGGAACTGCTCCGACAGGTGGACAGGGCTATGACCGCGTGATCGGCAGGCGGGGCGGCGCGCTTGCGCCGCCCCCCCCTGCGCGGGAGGCGCCCAGCCATGCTCAAAACCAAACTGTTCAAAGCGTTCGCCGCGCTGGTCCTCCTGTTCAGCCTGCCATCCGCCTTCCTCGGTGTGCGGATCATCAAGCAGCGCGTCGTCGCCGAGGCGCAGACGCGGGTCCGTCTCGACTTGAGCAGCGCCTGGGCCGTCTTCAACAGCGAGCTGCACAAAATCGAGACCATCCTCAGAATGACCGCCGGCAAACGGACCGTCGAGTCTCTGTGCAAGGATGCACGCTGGAGCGATAGCGCGGTCAAGGCGAGCCTGGACCAGATCCGTGTCGAGTTCGGACTCGACTTCCTCAACATGCTCGGCCCCGACGGGCGCGTCGTGCTGCGCACAACTCCGCCGTTCGCGACCGGAGACTACATGCGCGCCGAGCCCACGGTAGCCGCCGCGCTCAAAGGCGAGCCGTCCGCCTGGATCGGCGTATTGGCCCGCGAAGAACTCGACCGTGAAGCCGGCGGCCTGACCGAGCGCGCCTTCTTCGAAATCGTCGATACACCCAAAGCGCGGCGCACCACGCGCAAGGATGAAACACGCGGCATGCTCATGCTCGCCGCCGCACCTGTCTGGAACGGCGCACAGGTCGTCGGCGTCGTCTACGGCGGTGTGCTCGTGAACCGCAACGAGGCGCTCGTCGATCGAATCCACGACGTGGTCTTCAAGGGCGAGACCTACAACGGCGTCGCGCTGGGAACCGCAACGGTGTTCCTCTACGATACGCGCGTGGCGACCACCGTCCGGCTCGCCAACGGAAACCGCGCGCTCGGCACGCGCGTCTCCAAGGAAGTCGCCGACTGCGTGCTGGACAACGGAAAACCGTGGATCGGAGAGGCCTTCGTCGTACGCGACCACTACCTCACCGCCTACGAGCCCATCCGCGACGCGCAAAACAAGATCGTCGGCATGCTCTACGTCGGCATACTCAAGCGCCCGTTCCTGGATGCGGCCCGGAATGTCTTGTTGACCTACCTCGTCCTCTCGCTCTTGGCGCTCGCCGTCGCGCTCGCGTTCGCCTTCGTCATGGCCGGGCGGCTGACCCGCCCGCTGCACCGGCTCGTCGAAGCCGCGAACCGGCTCGTGCGCGGCGAACAGGCCGGAGCCGTCGCCGACTCGAAGTCCTGCTACGAAACCGAGACACTCACCCAAGCGTTCAACCTCATGACGCGCACGCTCGCGGAGCGGGAAGCCAAACTCAAATCGCTGAACCGCAGCTATATGGAGATGCTCGGGTTCGTCTCGCACGAACTCAAGGGGCCGCTCGGCACGCTTATGAACTACGCCTACCTGCTGCGCGAGCAGAAAATCGGGCCGCTCACCGAAAAACAAGTACGTGCCGTCAAAGCGCTCGATACCGGTATTGTCCGCCTTGCGGAAATGGTCCGGCACTATTTGAACCTGTCCCGAATCGAGAATGAAGAACTGGCCCCCGACCCGACCCCCGTCGCCGTGCTTGCCGAGGTCCTGGACCCGGTCTTTCAAACGCTCGAGGCGGACATCGCCGAAAAGGGCATGCGGCTGCAAAACGACGTGGGCGGCGATGTGCGCGTACGCGCCGACCTCACCATGCTGCGCGAGATCTTCGAGAACTTGATCGGGAACGCCATCAAGTACGGGCGGCGCGGCGGGAACCTTTGGATCCGGGCCCGGCCCGAAAACGGGTTCGTCGCGTTCGAGGTGAAAAACGAAGGCGACGGCATACCGAAGGAACGGATGGACGGCATATTCGAAAAATTCTCGCGCGTGAACAGAACCCAGGCCGAGCGACAACAGAAAGGGACCGGGCTCGGCCTGTTCATCACCCGGCACTTGGTCGAGGCGCACGGCGGTGCCATATCCGTGGCGTCCGAACCCGGCGCCTGGGCCGCTTTCACGTTCACGGTGCCCGCGGATGAAGACCGCGAGCAAGGCATACAGACCGGGACAAAGGAGGGCGAACACCCACACAAGAGTATGCACAACTGATGCGCGTCTCCGCGCACGTTCATCCTGCGGCAAGGGCTCCGCCTGAGCACAAGGGAAGTCTGGAGACGTCCCGGCGTACATGGCAATCGGGCAAACCGACTGCCGCGTAACGGGCGTCCGGCCCTGTCGCAAACGGCATGCCGGACGCCCGTTACGCTTTCAGGAGTGAAGAGATGGCCAAACGCCTCGGATTTGTCGGCATTATCGTTCGGGACCGCCACCGTACGAGCGAACACGTCAACCGCATCCTCTCCGCACACGGCAACATGATCGTGGCGCGCCTCGGCGTGCCGTACCGCGAGGCCGCATGCTGCGTCATCACCCTCGTCGTCCATGCCACGACCGACGAAGTCGGCACGCTGACGGGGAAGCTGGGTATGCTCGAAGGCGTATGCGTACGTTCGGCACTCAATAAGTGGACGCCGTATACGACGCAGACGAAAACGCACAACAGCACAGAAAGGGAGACAGGCCAATGACAGACCCCTTCGCTCTCCAGTCGCTAACTCGATGCCGGATGACGGCCCTAATCGTATGGGCCGCCGCGGGACTTGCCGGCAGCCTGCTCGCCGGTCCGCCACCGTCCGCACGCACCCAGGCGCCGGTGCCGCCGATCGTCGTGACGGCCAGAGGCGTGCCGAGACCGCAGTCGAAAACGCCGGGCAGCGTCGCCGTCATCGAGCGCGAACGCATTCTCCAGCAAGTCCCCGTCAGCGTCTCGGATGCGCTCCAACTCGTGCCGGGCGTGACCCCGACCGCCGACGGCGCATGGGGCGCCGACCTGAATATCCGGGGGCTGAGCCGTGAATCGGTCGTACTGCTGATCGACGGGTGCCGAGTCAACACAGCCACCGATATCGGCGCGCGGTTCGGACTCGTCGACCCCATGGAGATCGAGCGCGTCGAACTGCTGAAAGGCCCGATTTCCGCGCTCTACGGAAGCGGCTCGATCGGGGGGGTCGTCAGTATCCTCACGCATAGACCCGCCTTCACCGCCAAACCAACCGCACACGCACTGTTCACGCTCGGACTATCAAGTAATCCGTTCGGCGGCCGTACCTTCTGCGCCGCCGGCGAATCGACCGCGAAAACCGCCGTCTACCTGAGCCAGAGCCTGCGCGACTATGACTCCTATCGCGACGGCGACGGCAACGAAGTCCCAAACAGCCAGTTCCGCGACATGCAGACAAAACTCCGTTTCGCCTGTCGGCCGGCTCGGGACTGGCGGCTGGATGCCAATCTGCAGTACTTCCGCGGCGAAAAAATCGGCGTGCCGGGCAGCGGCACCGCGCCGCTGCCCGCACGTGCCGACGTGACCTACCCCGAAACCCAGCGGTACCTCTGCAGTCTGACCACAACCTATGCCCCACCCCCCGGCCGCCTGCGCCAAACCGAACTGAACGTCTATCACCAACGCATCGAACGCCAGGCGCGCATCGACAACTTCCCCGCCGCGCAGCCCATGCTCAGAATCGACACCAAGGCGCCGCACGATACGTACGGCGCAAAATGGTTGGTCGCACTCGAAGTCGGGCGCCAGACCGTGAGCACCGGCCTGGACGTGTGGCAGCGCCGGCTCACATCCACGCGAGTCAAGACCCTGAAGAGCGGCTTGCGGCTTCGCGAGCAACCGTTGCCGGACGCCGCGTTCACCGCCGCCGGCCTGTTCGCCGAGGACGATTGGGAGCCTGTCCCCAACGTGGTCCTGAATGCGGGCGGCCGGCTCGACGCAATCCACGTCGAAAATGACGCAACCGAGATCTGGGATGAACGCGTCGAACGCGAAAACAGTTGGAACCTGCACCTGGGCGCCACGTGGAGTCTGACCGAAATGCTGGACGCGAAGTTTATCGTGGGCAGCGGATACCGTGCGGCAACCATCGAGGAACGATACCAGTACCTCGAACTGGGCGACGGCCGTGTCAAGTACGGAGACCCCGCGCTGGTACCCGAACGTTCCCGCTTCGCCGAAGGCGGCCTCGAATGCACAGCCGATCGGTTGGCGGCCGGCGCAACGGTGTTCGTCGTCCAGCTCGAAGACCTGATCGGGGAACGGGTCCGGGACCCGCGCACGATCGTCAACGCCAACATCGACGAAGCCCAAATCCATGGGGTCGAATTCCATACAATGTGGCTGGCCACCGCGGAAATCGAGGCTTGCGCCCGCCTGAGCTATGCTTGCGGGCGTGACACCCGAAACGACGAATACCTTCCCGATATCGCGCCGCTTACCGCTTCGGTCGGAATCGACTATGGCCGAAACCGCCGCAAGGGCATGTTCGCGGGGGCGGAAACCGTGCTTGCCGCAGAACAAGACAACGTGCCCGACGGCTTCAACGGCACGCCCGCCTGGTGTGCCGTCGATCTGCGCGCAGGCTGGCGACACGCAAAGGCAAACCACCGCCACAGCCTTGCGCTTTCGGTCAGGAACCTCTTCGATACGACCTATCGCAACCATCTCACCACATACCGTGGAATCCTGTTCAACCAGCCCGGCCGCGCGGTGATTGTGACGTACTCGGCCCTGCTCTGACACGAATCCGGCGAGGCGAGCTCTTGAGAAGAATGCGGACTGCCCGATCGACAATGGAAACAACGTAGTGCAGACAACAGACTACACCGTGTTTTTCCTCTATGCCGGCGGCGTGCTCGCGATCGGCCTGTTCTGCCGCGGCCGGGACCGTTCGGAATCCGAATTCTTCCTGGCCGGCCGCTCCGTGCACTGGCTGCCGCTCGGGCTCTCGATCATGGCGACCATGTTCACCGCGGTCAACTACACGGCGTTCCCCGCCGAAGTGCTCGGGCACGGCCTCTACGTCCTGATCCTGCTGCCCGTCTTCCTTCTCGTCGCCGTCCCCGTCACGCGCGTCTTCATCCCGTTCTATCGGAACTTGCCGCTCAGCAGCGCCTACGAATACCTCGCCCTGCGCTTCGATACGCGGGTCCGGCGCCTCGCCGGTGCGCTCTTTCTGTTCTGGCGATTGCTTTGGATGGCGACCGCTCTCTGCGGCGCCGGCCGGATCCTCGGCAACCTCACCGGGCTCGAACCCCGTCGCCTCATCGTGTTGGCCGGCGCCGCGGCCGTGCTGTATACCGCGCTGGGCGGCATGCGCGCGGTGATCTGGACCGATGTCGCACAGTCCGTCGTGCTTCTTGCCGGAATCGCGGCCGGCCTCGCAACGGCTGCGCACCTGACGGCCGAGGGAACCCGCGCTATCTTCAGGCAGGCGGCAGACCACGGGCTGCTCCGCCCCGTCCACCCGTTCGATCCCGGCTTTTTCGGCTTGGCGCCCACGATCCGCATCTCCTTCTGGAGCGGAATCTGCGGCGGATCCGTCGCGCTCCTCACCCGTTACGCCGCCGACCAGATGAGCGTGCAACGTTACCTCGCCGCCAAGTCCCTGCGCGACGCACGACGCGCGTTCTGGCTCAATACCGGTGCCGCCGTACTCGCGCTGCTTCTGCTGGCCCTGTTCGCGCTCGCCGCCCACGCCGGCAGCGCCGAAGCACGGCACCTCCCGCCCATGCGCAGATTGGCCGACCTGATCCGCGCCCTGCCCGCAGGCATCACGGGACTTGTCGCCGCCGGCCTGCTGGCCGCCACCATGTCCAGCGTCGATTCCGGAATCCATGCTTGCTCCGCCGTCTGCATCATCGATTTCCGCCGACCAACCCCTGCCGGCAACCTCGAGCCCACATTTCACCGCGCCACGCTGCGGGGCGCCTTGACAACAGCGTTCGGCATCGCCGCCATCTGGCTCGGCCTCCGTGTCGGTCGACTCGGCAGTCTGTTCGCCATTGTCAACACCGTCGTCAACGGAATGGGCGCGCCACTGCTCGCGCTTGTCCTGACCGGTATGTTCAATCCGCGCGCAAACAGCGCCGGCACTTTCACGGGCGGACTGCTCGGCGCAATACTGGCGCTCTGTTCCTGCCTCAGACTGCACAACCTCGCCTTGCACTATTACGCCCTGCTCAACCTCGCCGCCACGCTCGCCGCATGCCACCTGCTCAGCCTGCTCGCCGAACTGCGCGGCGCCCATGATTCTCCGTCGCAACGGCGCTGGCTGTTCAGGCATACCCACCCAATTTCCCTCCGCACGGCTGGTACCAAATTACCCACGCTGCCGTGCAGCAACGGTACAATCCGGCCCCCCGTACGTCGATGCAGGAGCCGTGTCGAACCGCAAAGAGAGGCGGGCGCGCCGCAAAAGAAGGCTTGTCGCGGCCTGCTCCGTTTCTGGCACGAAACTTGCTCCCCTCCAGACTAGAGAACAGCGGCCTCGTCGTTGGGATCAGGAGAAGCAGCCCGTATGAAGACAAGAGACAGGATCGGCCGAGTACTGATCGTCGATCCGGACCCGCTCTTTGCCGGTAAGCTCGAAAAGATGTTATCGGCGGACGCCTGGGATGTCGAAAGCGTTGCCGGCATCACCGATGCCGTGCAGCGGCTCCGGGACGTGGAGTTCGATTGCGTCATCATGGATGATGACCTGCCCGAAATGAAAGGACACAAGGCCGTACCGGTCGTACGCGCGATCGCGTCGTCGGTTCCGATCATCATGACCGCCGCGCAAAACACGCCGGGACTGGAGTCCGAGATTCGCCAGCAGGACATCCTCTACTACTACGTGAAGGGCTTCGACCTGCACGAGTTGCAGATGGCGGTCGCGGGCACGCTGAAACGCAGGCGAGCGGCGGCTGCCGCGCGCCTGCCTGGCCGGCCGCACGGCCGGCACCAGGGTCCGCCGGCCCAACGGCGTCCCGGCCCCGATCAAGACGTCGGGGGGCCGGCATGAGAACAGACGCCAAGGGAAGACAGGCCACCGTTGTGGTCATCGACGACGAAGAAGCCATGCGCGCGGGCTGCAGCCAAATCCTCGAACAGGCCGGCTATCGTGCGGTCGCCGCGCCCGACGCACACAAAGGGATCGAATTGGCCATGCGGCTCCGCCCCGAAATCGCGCTCGTCGATCTGAGAATGCCCGAAATGTCGGGACTCGAAGCCCTGCGCGAATTGCGCCGGCACAGCCGGGACACGATGCTGGTGGCCATGACCGCCTACGCCGAGCCCGACACCGCGGTCGAGGCCATGCGGGCGGGCGCCTGGAACTATCTGCGCAAGCCGTTCGACGAAGAAACCCTGCTACGCACGGTGCACGCCGCCGCCGCGCGATATCGGGCAAAGTTGCGCTCGACGCAAACCGACGCGGAACCCGGGACGAACAGCGAACGGCTCGCCGTACTGGTCCTGCACCGGTTGCAGACACCCGTGACGGCGCTCGTACAGTGTGTCGCGCAGTCCTCGCGCGAACCGGCGCTCACGCCGGACGCTGGCCCCGGCGATTCGCTTGCGCGACTCAGCGGGCAGCTCGAACAAGTCAGCCGTCTGATCGAAGACTGGCGACTGCTCGCCGAGCTCGAAACGGCGGCGCGTCCGTGCCGGACCGACGCGGTCAACACGCGGCTGCTGCTGGAACACGCCTGGCCGATCGTTTCAGAACGGACCGACGTACAAGGCGTTCAGTTCGAATGCCGCGTGCCTGAAGACGCCGAGCCGCTGGCCGGCAACGAGGCGCTGCTGTTGCGGCTGTTCGTGAACGTGCTGACAAATGCCGTGAAGCGGCTCGCCGGCCGTGGCCGGGTCCGCGTGGAGCAGACCATCGAAGGCGGACAGGCGCGGCTCGCCGTGACCGACACCGGGGTGCCCGTGTCCGCGCAGGAAATCCCCTTCATGTTCGATCCGTTCTGTCCACCCGTGCACGCCGCGGCCGGCCCGATCGCTGCATCGGGCTTCGAGATGGCCGTTGCACGGGCCGTCGCACACGCACACAAAGGCGACATTCAAGCCGAAAGCCTGATCGGCGGCACGAAGCTTACGGTCAGCCTGCCGCTGGCCGACCGCCCGTCCGCGCATGGCGGCAACAGCGGAGGAGCTGCCTGATGTTGGATGCGTTGCTACAGCCTCAGACCATCGCGGTTCTCGGCGCTTCGCGCAGTTCGGGAAAGGTCGGGCACGAGGTGGTGGCGAACCTTCTGGCCTCCGGATTCGGCGGCAGCATTGTGCCCGTCAATCCTGCCGCCACCGAAATCCTCGGATTGGCCTGCTGCCCATCCCTACGGACCTACGGCGAGCCCATCGACCTTGCCGTCATCGTTGTGCCCGCCGCCATCGCCAAACAGGCGGTAGAGGATTCACTGGCCGCCGGCGCCAAAGCGATCTGCATCATCAGCGCCGGATTCCGAGAAACAGGCCGTGACGGGGCCCGCCTCGAAGATGAGATCCGGCAGCTCTGCGCGGCCGCGCACGCACCGTTGCTCGGGCCGAACTGCGTGGGACTCATCAATACGCAGCACCGAATGAACGCATCGTTCGCCACCAAAATGCCGGGGATCGGCACCATATCCGTGATGTCGCAGTCCGGCGCACTCTGCACGGCGATTCTCGACTGGGCAGCCGGCAGACATCTCGGACTCGCGAAACTGATCAGCATGGGCAACAAGGCGGACCTGAACGAAAACGATTTTCTCGCCGCCTTCGCGGCCGACGAGCATACAGCGGTCATTGTCGGATACCTCGAGAGTATCGGACCCGGCAAGGAGTTCATGGCTGCGGCCGAAGGCGCGGCCGCGGTGAAACCGGTGGTCATCCTCAAGGCCGGCACCACGGAGGCCGGTATGAAAGCCGCCGCGTCCCATACCGGCAGCATCGCGGGAGCGGACGTCGCTTACGGCGCCGCATTCCGGCGCGCCGGCATCATTCGCGCCGAAAGCTTCGAGGCACTCATGGACTACGCGACCGCCTTCGCCATGCAGCCGCTGCCCAAGGGCAACAGACTCGCAATCATCACCAACGCCGGCGGGCCCGGAATCATGGCGGCCGACGCCGCGCAGCAGGCCGGACTCCAGATCGCTACGTTGCAGGGCAGCACCGCCACCGCATTGCGCAAGCGGCTGCCCGCCGCCGCCAGCGTCGGAAACCCGATCGACGTGCTCGGCGATGCCGACCCCGAACGCTACGTCACGGCCATGAACGCCGCGCTCGACGACGAGGCCGTCGACGCGGTCGTCGTTATCCTTACACCCCAGGCCATGACCGAACCGGCCGCCGCCGCCCGCGCGATCGCCGGATGCCTGCGCGCTACAAAGCCGGTCGTCGCCTCGTTCATGGGTGGCCAGGACGTCATGCCCGCACGCGAAGAGCTTGTCGAACTGAGCCTGCCCGACTACAGCGCGCCGGAACGCGCCGTCGCCGCACTCAAAGCCATGTGCGACTACGCCGCGTGGCGGGCCAGACCGCCGCGCATCGTCACCCGCTTCCCCGTCAACCGCCGCCGCGTCGAACGCATTCTCACCAGACACGCGCGACTCGACCAGACTCACGTCGGCGAACTGCACAGCAAGGAAATCCTGCGCGCTTACAACTTCGGCGTGCCCGCCGGGCGCCTCGCCGTCACCGCCGAGGATGCCGTCGATATCGCCAAAAAACTCGAGTTCCCGGTCGCCATGAAGATCGTGGCCGCACAGATCCTGCATAAATCCGACATGGGTGGCGTCAAGCTGAACCTCGCCACGCCGGAGGCCGTACGCGATACGTTCGAGTTGATGATGCTGCGCATCCCCAAACTCGCGCCCGACGCACAGATCAAAGGCGCCTATGTCGAAAAGATGTGTCCCGCCGGACGCGAGATCATACTCGGAATGAGCCGCGACCCGCAGTTCGGCCCCATGCTCATGTTCGGGCTGGGCGGGATCTTCGTCGAGATCATGAAGGACGTCGCGTTCCACCTCGCGCCGATCACCGCCGAGGAGGCCATGCAGATGCTGCGCGGTACGCGTTCCTATGCCTTGCTGGAAGGCGCGCGCGGTCAGACGGGCATCGACATCGCCGCGGTCGCCAGCGCGCTTCAACGCCTGAGCCAATTGGTGACGGACTTCCCGCAAATCGCCGAACTCGACATCAACCCTTTGATCGTCGGCCCCGCCGGAGTCGAGCCCCTCGTCGCCGACGCGCGCATGACGTTGAGCGGAGAAACCGAACCATGACTTGCCCGGCCCCCAGAGCGCAGACCGATCCCGAATGGCGCCGGCGCTACGGCGAAATGATCCGAACCCCCGCCGAAGCGCTCGCCGAAGTGCGCGCCGGCCAACGCGTCTTCATCGGCACCGGCTGTGCGCAGCCGACCGTGCTGGTGCAGGCGCTCACCGAACGGGCCGCGCGGCTGCCGGACGTCGAAATTGTGCATTTGCTCACACTCGGAGAAGCGCCCTACGCCTCTCGCAAACTCGCGAACTACTTCCATGTAAACAGCTTCTTCATTGCCGAAAACGTGCGCGAGATCATCCAGGAAGGGCTCGGCGAGTACACGCCCATCTTCCTCTCCGATATCCCTGGCCTGTTCGCTTCCGGCCGGCTGCCCCTGGATGTCGCGCTCGTTCAAGTCACGCCGCCGGACACCTACGGCATGTGCAGCCTGGGCATCTCCGTCGATATCGTCAAGAGCGCGGCCGAAAATGCCGGACTCATTATCGCCCAAGTCAATCCGCGCATGCCGCGCACGCGCGGCGATTCCTGCCTGCACGTCCACGATCTGGACATGCTCGTGCCCGCCGAAACGCCGCTGCTCGAAGTCACGCCACCCGCGCCCGATGAGGTCACGCGCCGAATCGGCGCCTATATCGCCGGGCTCGTCGATGACGGCGCGACGATTGAAGTCGGGATCGGGCGCATCCCGCAGGCGGTGCTCGAATTCCTCAAAGACAAGCGCGAGCTCGGGATCCATACCGAGATGTTCACCGATGCGATCATCGAAATGATCGAAACGGGCGTCATCACCGGCGAACGCAAGACGATCGATCGCGGCAAAGTCGTCGCCAGCTTCTGCATGGGCACACGCCGGCTCTACGAGTATATCGACAACAACCCGCGATTCGCGTTCTATCCCACCGAATACGTCAACGATCCCGTCGTCATCGCACGACACCCGAAAATGGTCGCCATCAATGTCGCACTCGAAGTGGACCTGACGGGACAAGTCTGCGCCGATTCGCTCGGAACACGTTTCTATTCGGGAATCGGTGGCCAGGTCGACTTCACCAGGGGCGCCGCCCGCTCACCGGGCGGCCGCCCGATCATCGCGCTGCCGGCCACCGCGCAGGACGGCGAAATCTCGCGCATCGTCGCACGGCTCAGCCCCGGCGCCGGCGTCGTGACCACGCGCGGCGACGTGCACTACGTCGTCACCGAATACGGCGTCGCCTATCTGCACGGGAAAAGCGTTTCCGAACGCGCGGTCGCCCTGATCTCCATCGCGCATCCCGACTTCCGCGAACGCCTGCTCAAAGAGGCGATCGACGCACATTATGTCCGGCCCGAAATGGCCGATGTCGAAGGCAAAATCAAGATCGGACCGCCGGACCTGCGTACCACGCTCGTGCTCGACGACGGGACCCAGATCGGATTCCGGCCCATCCACCCGACCGACGTGCCGCGCACGAAAGAACTGTTCTACAAGCTCTCGCGCGAAACCATCTACTACCGGTTCCTCTCGCACATGAAGGGATTCTCCCAGAAACAGATTCAGAAGTTCGTCTATGTCGACCATCGCGGTGAGGTCGCCATCGTCGGAACGCTGCCCGAAGCGCACGGCGAGCAGATCGTCGCGATCGGACGCTACTACCTGAATAACGAAACGAACAGGGCTGAAGTCGCGTTCGTTGTCGCCGACGACTGGCAGAACAAAGGGATCGGAACGTTCCTGCTGCGGTACCTCACCGGGATCGCCAAACGAAACGGGATCGGTGGGTTCACCGCCGAGGTCCTGCGCCAGAATCGGGCCATGCAGGCTGTCCTCAACAGGAGCGGATGCAAAGTCACCAGCGAATTGACGGACGGGGTCTACAGCTATCGGCTCGATTTCGTATGAGACAAAGCGCGAAGAATCCGTCGTTCAAGCGGAAACACAAAAACAGGGATACCAGAAGCCTGAGTACGTTCAACAGCTTGATCCGTCAACTGAACGCCGGACTGCGGGGCCGGTTCGTCCTGTTCGCCGCTGGCGCCGTCGTCTTCTGGCTCGTGGTCTGCGCACCCGTGCCGCGCACGCTGCTGGAACTTGTCCAGGAACCCCAGCCCAAAGGCTACACGCTCGGAACCGGCGCAACAACCATACAGCAGAATGTCAGCAAACTGCTCGGCAAACCCCTGACGGCCCGGCAAGTCGCGGGTAAGGCAAAAATCATGGTTGGCATTCTCCTGTTCGCCGCGTTCCTCTGGGCGACGGAGGCCATTCCTATCGGCGCAACGGACCTGCTCGTCGGAAGCCTTATGTATCTGTTCTTCATTCTGCCGTTCGACAGTATCTCCAAGGCCTACATGAAAGACGCCGTTTTCTTCATCTTCGGCGTCTTGGCTCTTGCGGTCGGCGTCAGCAAAACCGGACTGGACCGCCGGATCGCCGCTCTGATGCTGCGCCGTATCCGGGGGCTCAAATCCCTGTGTTTCGTGTTCTTCCCGCTGCTGTCCGTCTGCGCCGGATTCTTCTCCGAACACGCGCTCATGGCCATCCTCGTGCCCGTGTTGTGCGTCCTGTACCGCGGCGCCTGCGACTTGGCCCATGTCAAGCAAGACAGAGCGCTGGGCCTGCTGCTCATACTCGGGACCTGCTTCGCGCTCAATCAAGGCGGACCCGGTTCGCCCGCGGCCGGGGGCAGAAACTCCGTTATGGTCGGCTACTTCAAGGATTTCGGCGCTCCGATTCTCTTCGAACAATGGCTGGTCTACGCGATGCCCTACGTGCTCGTGGTTTCGCTGGTGGTCGGCACGTTCATGTATTTCGCGTTCAAGGGCCGCATCAAGGCGTGCGTGGATTTCACGCGACTGAGCGGAAAGGAGCTCGGGCGCCAGGGCAAACCGACCGGCCGGGAAATCACAATGGCCTTCATCTTCCTGCTCGTCGTCGCGCTGTGGATCACGTGCAGCAAACGATTCGGGCTTGGCGGCCCCAGCATCTTCGGGCTCGTGCTGATGCTCGTACTCGGTGTCATCAACTGGCACGACGTGCAGACCCATGTGCGATTCGACGTGGTCGGCCTCTACGCCGCCGCCTGCGCCATGGGGGTCGGACTCAAGACCACCGGCGGCGCGCTCTGGCTCGCACGATGCACCGTCGGACTGCTGCCCGAAACGCTGCGGCACGGCGACGCGTTGCTCATCGCGGTCAGCGCGTTCACCGGAACATTGACCAATTTTATGAGCGACGGCGCAACCGTCGCTGCAATCGGACCGGTCGCCCTGTCCATGGCGCACGTCAGTGGCGTGCATATCTGGAAGATCGGGCTCGTCTGCGCATTTTCTTCGTCGTTCGCAAATGCGCTGATCGTCGGCACGCCCAACAACGCGATCGGCTATGTTGGCGCCCTAGATCCCGAGACCGGAAACAAACTGGTGCGCCTTAAGGATTTCCTGATCTACGGCGTGCCGACCACCGTACTCGCATGGCTCGTGCTCTGGGGCTGGGCCGTGTTCGGATACTGGCGATGGCTCGAGTGGAAATAGGCGGCAAGGCCAAGGGAGGTGGACCCGATGTTCAAGACAATCCTGCTGGCAACGAAATTCTCGCCAAAGGCAAACCTGGCAAGGGACGTTGCCATCGAACTGGCGGTCGCCCTCAAGGCCAAAGTCCATGTGCTGGCCGTCTATGATTGCTCATCCGTAGAGCGTGCTCAACTCGATTTCGCGGCGATCCCCGATGAACTCAAGACGCGGATCCGCGAGAACCTCGACGCTCGGTTCAAGGAGTATGCCAAGGTATTCGAACAACACGGCGTAAGCCCCGCCTCCATCGTCAAATTCGGAAACCCGGAATCGGAAATCATCGGCACCGCGGAGGAGGTCGGGGCAAATCTCATCATCATCGGGGCCGGAACGCGAAAGCACGTGCTGTTCGATCGGTTCCTTCAAAATGTCACGGACAAGGTCAGAAAACAGGCTCGCTGTCACGTGTTGACCATCGTCTGAGCCACGAACAAGAGAAGGCACCTCACGCAGAACAGAAGGACCGGAACGAGCGATGAAAAGCCTTCCGTATCTCATGTCGCAAAGGGCCGTTACACTCGAAGATTGCCTCTCATCAACTCCGGGGTGCTCGCCATGTGCCGGATCGGTACGCACCACCCGCGTAAAAAACCAACTTGCGATCGGACGCAGTAAGCAGTAAAAAACCTTGTGTCTTCCGCAATCGCTCTGCGAAAAAGGAGCCAGGGAATGGGAGAAAAGCAAAAGGTCGGCTGTGCACGGCCCACCGGCGGACCGGTCGGTGCGCCCGAACCGGAACAGAAAGAAACAACACCCACGACACAGCAGGAGAAAAAGAACATGATTCAGGTTGGAAAGCCGGCCCCGGACTTCGTGGCACCCGCATACCACAAGGGCGAGTTCACCAGCGTGAAACTCTCCGAACATCTCGGAAAATGGGTGGTGCTCTGCCTGTATCCGGGCGACTTCACATTCGTGTGAGCAACCGAAATATCGGCGGTCGCCGATCACTACGGGAAGTTCGTGGAACTGGGCGCCGAAGTCCTGTCCATGAGCGTCGACAGCGTGTTCGTTCACAAAATGTGGAATGACCATGAGCTGTCCAAAATGGTCGAAGGCGGGGTCCCGTTCCCCATGCTCTCGGACGGCGGTGGTAAAGTCGGGACCGTCTACGGCGTCTATGACGAGGACGCGGGGGTCGAGAACCGCGGCAGGTTCATCATCGATCCCGACGGCGTCATCCAGGCCTATGAAGTGCTGACGCCGCCCGTCGGAAGACATGTGGCCGAAACACTCAGACAGATCCAGGCCTTCCAGCTTGTCAGAAAAAGCAAAGGGTCGGAGGCAACCCCCTCAGGTTGGAAACCGGGCAAACCCACGCTCAAACCCGGCCCCGATCTCGTGGGCAAAGTCTGGGAAGCCTGGAAAACCGATCTGGCCGCGGACTAAGATTTGCGGATCGCCCGATTCGGGACCTTGCCGCCCGCGAAGTGCTTGTCGATCCAGCCGCATTTCGCGTCGGTGAAACAGTCGAAGTGCGTGATGTACGGCTTGATGTCCAGAAGCGGCGTGCCGTCCAGCATGTCCACGTGCCGGAAATCAAGACGGTTGCCCCGAATACCGTCGATCCGAACAACGGTCAACCCGATGTGATTCGGACGGTGCGGGCCGCGAATCGCAAAGATCCCGTGCGGCGTATCCTCCAGAAAAGGCTGCCCCGTCAGCCCCACCTTGTCCGAACGGTGGAAAAGGTAGAGCAGAATCGCATGCGTGAACCCGTCGAGATCCTTCAGGCCCGGCGCGTAGACCGGATCAAGGTCAAGCCACCCTTCGACATCGGCCTTGAATCGGCCTTGGATCGGAATGTCCGCATGAGCACGATACGGCGTGTGAATCGTGCCAATGGGATCCACGCGTAGGGCGTCTGTCATGCAACTTTATCCCTGGCGGCATCGACGGTTCTGCCTGATTGCCCCGCACACGGCGGTTATCTGCGCGTCGGTCACGTAACGCCCGCGGTACCGCAGGATGAGGTGCCGGCGGAAAACGCGGAGAGCAGTTTCTTCACCCGCCGCGAACCGCACTTCTCACATTTGACGCGCTGCTCCGCGCCCCTGAGAAGTACTTCGAATGTCGCGTTGCAGCGCTCGCACTGGTATTCGTACAGAGGCATGGCGCTTCCTCCCCCCCTGTCTACAAAAGGACTACCCCTCTGCAATGATCGCTTTCGCCTTCTCGACGTTGTTCGGAAAAAGCGTCGGCGGCACCTTCGGCTTGCCCAGGGCCTTGAACACCATATACCGGGCACACATCGAGTTGTCGGTCTTGCAGTAGCGCCGCTTAAACATCTCTGCCGAGGCAGGCATTTGTGCCATCTGATCGTTGAAAAACGGACATGTCTCCGAAAGCTCGCACGCGGCCATTTCCTGTTCTCCTTAATCCCCTACACAGCTATCTCCCTGGCACCATAAACAGCAGGGATCGTGCCAACCCGCCGCTACACCAGGCGAACTCCGTCAAAAAGAGATGGCAACCTTTCACTAAATTATGCCCAATTCAGAAAAAACACAAGTCCAAGACGGCATGGTCCCAAAAACACCACGCGTGAACTGCCGCCTCCCGCCGTTGCACATTGCAAGTCGCGACGCCGAAGCTTGGGCATTCTGCAAGGGAATTAACCCGGCTCGCACGGGCCGCTCCGACGAGAATCAAGCACGACATGTCCAACCGCGACACGCAACGCCGACGGTGTCACGCATCGCCGAATTCCCTGTCCAGAATCTCTCGCACTTGCTCCTCCGTCTGAATGCTTGTCGTGGCGGCAACCGCCTTGCCGTTCTTGAAATATACCGTGAAGGGCAACCCCATGAAACCGCGGCATTCCGGAAGACCCCGGATGTAGGACGCTGCCGGACCGTCGAAGTCCTGGTCAAAAAAAACCACGTCCGAATATTGCTCCCGGAGTTGCGCCATGATCCCATAGACCGGTACACACATCGGCCCCATCCGACCGCAGCAGACCATCACGTTCTCGTTCCCCTTCAACGCCGCCTCCAACGCCTCGGGTGTTTCAAGATGATCGAGATTCGTAGCCAACATTCGCTCTTTCCTCCTTCACTTCATCCGTTTATCGCTATATTCGAATATCCAGATCTGACAGCCAAAAAAACTATTCCGTGGCCAGAATCTCCAGAATCCTCCGCACACGACGGTCGGCAACCCGATAGCACCGTCGCCTGCCCTCCTGCCGCGCACGCAGGATGCCCCGGTCCTTGAGTATTCTGAGATGCTGCGAAATCGTAGACTGCGGAATTCCCAGACTCTGTTGAATGCCCGCGACGTTGCACTCGTCCTGGAGCAACCCCGCAAGAATCCGCAGTCGTACCGGGTGTCCCAACGCCTTCAACATCTCGCTCCACTGCTCTTCCTGCATCACGCCCCGTTGTTCCTCGAATGCATAGGATGCCAGAAAGGTATTGTGTTTGTCCACACATATTCTAGTATTCAGATATCACGATGCGCCCCATGCGGCCGTTGATTGGTCGGCGGCCGCAGGCACGAGAAGCAGACGAGAGGCAGGCAAGCGGACCGGAGCCTGCACAAACGAGCCCGGAAGGAGACGGAAAATGGCGGCAATACCCGCTGCGGTAAAGGAAGCGTGGAACGACCGGAAAGGTCCCGTGGTACTGGCAACGGTAAACAACGACGGGATGCCCAACATCATCTATGTCGGATGCGTCAGTCTGTACGATGAAGAACGTCTTGTCGTGGCCGACAACTTCTTCGACAAGACCCGCAAGAACATCGAGTCGGGATGCAAGGGTGCGGCATTGTTCATCACCGACGACAAGAAAGCCTACCAACTGAAGGGCTCTCTGGAGTATCACCGCACGGGCCCGGTCTATGACAACATGAAGGAATGGAATCCGCCAAAGCTGCCCGGGCACGCCGCGCTGGCACTGGTTGTTGAGGAGGTCTATTCCGGCGCGAAACGCATTTCGTGACGGAACGGAACCGGATGCGCTGTGTTGTTCGTGCCCGCCCTTTGCGCTATGCTCATCCGGGCGGCAAACATGGATACGGACACAGGACATCAGGACGTCATTCTCGATTCGATCACCGAGGGGGTGTTCACGGTCGACAAGGATTGGCGAATTACCTCGTTCAATCGCGCGGCCGAACAGATTACCGGAATTCCACGCGCGCGTGCGATCGGGCAACGCTGCAAGGATATCCTGCGTGCCAACATCTGCGAGGGCCAATGCGCGTTGCGCGAGACCATGCGGACCGGCAAGCCCATCGTCAACCGCCCGGTCACGATTCTGAACACCGAAGGTAACCGCAAACCGATCAGCATCACGACGGCGCTTCTCAAGGACGCGGACGGCACGATCATCGGGGGTGTCGAGACGTTTCGGGATCTCACCCGTATCGAGCAGTTGCAGAAGGAAATCCGGCACCAATACGAATTTGCGGATATCGTCAGCCGTAACCATCGCATGCGGGAACTGTTCGGCATTCTTCCGGACGTCGCGGAAAGTTCGAGCACGGTCTTGATCCAAGGCGAAAGCGGCACCGGCAAGGAACTCTTTGCGGCCGCTATTCATCAGCTCAGCCCTCGAAAAACTGAGCCGTTTGTCGTCGTCAACTGCGGTGCGCTGCCGGACACGCTGCTGGAATCCGAACTCTTCGGCTATAAGGCAGGGGCGTTCACCGACGCAAAGAAAGACAAGCCCGGCCGATTCGCCGCTGCCGAAGGGGGCACGCTTTTCCTCGATGAAATCGGCGATGTTTCGCCAGCCATGCAGGTGCGGCTTCTGCGGTTCCTGCAGGAGCGCGTCTACGAACCGTTGGGGGGCGTCGAACCATGCCGCGCCGACGTCAGAATCGTCGCAGCGTCCAACAAGGATCTGAGCACCCTCGTGAAGGACGGCGCGTTCCGCGAGGACCTCTATTACCGAATCAATATCGTGAGGCTCCAGATACCGCCCCTGCGGGAAAGACTCGAAGACGTGCCTCTGCTCGTCGAGCATTTCGTGGAGCGCTTCAATCTGCTCCAGGCCCGGGAAATCGCTGGTGTCGACGAAAACGCCCTGGCCTGCCTCATGTCCTACGAATACCCCGGCAATGTGCGCGAACTCGAAAACCTCATCGAACGTGCGTTCGTCCTGTGCCGTTCAGATCGGATTTGCCGGGAACACCTGCCCGAGCCCGTGTGCAACATCAGAGCCGGCGTCCCGCAGGAAAAACCACAGGCCAATTCCTTCAAGGATATGGAGGCTGCATTCCTCGCCAATGCATTGCGACGCCACAACGGGAGCCGCACGCAAACGGCCAAGGCGCTGGGTATCCACAAAACAACCCTGTACCGCAAAATGAAGGCGCTCGGCATAACGGCTCCCCGCTCCCGTAAATGATACGCCTTGAAAATACGACGACGCCCAAAGTCTTTTCCCCCCGCGAAACACACGAATTGCCGCAAATCGGGATTCGAGAATCCGGGCCCATTCCCGCAATTCGTGGGCAAGAATTCCCTGACTGCCCCGCCGAAAATATGCAATTCTGCATGGTTCAACCCGCCGGGGTGTTGCGTTTCTGCAACACACGAAAGAGGTGGTTCGGGCCGAGAGACGCCGAGATTTCGCCGGAATAGCACGGTTTCCAGGGTATGACGGCCATTGCCGATCCGAGTTGGCACACATCTTGCTCTGGCTTATAGGCGTGAGAACCCGGTTGGCCATACCAACGTGGCAAGAACAGGTATCGACAACGGCGGATTTCGCTCGGGAATTCCTGCTCGTCGATGTTGAACAGGGCCGCGAGGTGGCGCGAACGGAGCTGTTGATCGAGGAGGAGGCGGTTGCCGCACGAGCACGGCGGCTGAAGGCAAACGGCGTCCAGGTTCTGCTATGCGGGGCAATTTCCAGGCCTTTCGCCTGGTTCGCGGCGCACAAAGGCATCGAAGTCGTGCCGTTTGTGGCCGGACACGTAGACCATGTGGTGGCGGCGTACCTGTGCGGCCGGTTGGCGGACCCGAGATACCTTCTGCCCGGTTCGCCGCCCGGTCTGCGGCGGCGTTGGCGGCGTGGTCGAGGCTTTCGCGGGGGCCGGGGATAGCGCAAAGTTTGTTTTCATGGCAATGGGATAGGACAGGAGGGAAACAAAATGCCGAGAGGAGATGGAACAGGTCCGGCAGGCATGGGGCCCATGACGGGACGGGCCGCGGGATACTGCGCAGGGCACCCAGTGCCCGGCTTCATGAATCCAACGCCGGGTCCGTGGATGGGCGCCGGATATGCGAGACCGTATGGCGCCGGCATGTACGGCG
>Ga0272441_10000738_pt1 | contig 72384 bp, 58 predicted proteins | sample SSMProp6N_FD_193582 | JGI IMG/M metagenome (GOLD analysis project Ga0272441, IMG submission 193582) | Marine sediment archaeal communities from Little Sippewissett salt marsh, Falmouth, MA, United States - SSM-Prop-6N | ecosystem: Environmental > Aquatic > Marine > Wetlands > Sediment ...
CCAACGCCACCCACCGGGGTGTCGATTGGCAATTCAAAATCGACGACGCCCGGCGAAAACTCAAGCGACTGTACCCAAAAATCAAGACGTGAGGACGCACTAGACCGGGATATTCTTCTGCAAGGGGCCAATCTTTCCCTCTTTTATCTCAAGAGGATTCACTTGGGTGCCAACGTCATTCATGACCCACACACCGGTCAAATCCTGGAGGTTCGGGGAAAGACCTGCCTTGATGGATGCTGTTTCATGAGTGCAATACTCGATGAGGCTGAGCTCTCACTTGCGGGATTAAAGGGTGCTCAGTTCAATCGGGCGCACATGAGCAGAGCGCGTTTGCGTAATTCGTGGTTGTGCGGGGCTGATTTCAGTGATGCAGACCTGTATGCGGCCAAGTTCAATTTCGCCCACTTGGAAAGATCACGACTCACTGACGCGAACCTCCGAGATTCGATCTTCTACAAGGCCCATCTTCAGGGAGCGACTGTGAGAGCAGCTCTGACGACAGGCGTGACATCTTTTTGGGAAATTGGCGTAGACGCAAGCACAGACTTCACGGGAGTCGCGCTTGACGTCGTTCGGATAGATCCGGGCACGAAGCAGTTGCTGGAATACAACGTCCGAAGGCTCGGATGGGAGAAGTGGCGTGCGGAGCATCGGGCCCTACGTTGGCCGGTTCGGCTGTTCTGGTCTGTCAGCGACTATGGTCTGCGAACGTGGCGGATTATTGCGACGTTCTTTGTTCTGGCTTTTGCTTTTGGCCTCGTGTATTGGACTTGGCCCCAGTGGTTGCAGGGGATCAGGTCGGGTCACGATTGGCGGAGCTTCATCCATGCCATTTACTTCTCCGTCGTAACGATGACGACGTTGGGTTTTGGGGATATTGCGGCTAATCCGGATAGTTGGCAGGGGCAGGTTCTGCTCATGATCCAGGTGATTTGGGGTTATGTGCTTTTGGGGGCGTTGGTTACTCGGTTTGCGGTGTTGTTTACGGCGGGTGGTCCGGCGGGGAGATTCGCGAAAGCGACATCATCAAGCGAGGACCAGGGTGCCAGGGGCGGCGCGGACGCAGGATAGCGGGTCACCGGAGGCTTAGGCTGCCGGCGGTTTCGTTTTCTATTTTGGTTTCGTATCCGGCGGGGAGGTCGGCTTGGCAGAGGGTTTGGCCGTTTTCCTTCCACCATTTTACGACGATCGGGCCGTGGGGTGTCAGGAGGCGGCCTTCGCACCAGTCCAGGCCCACGTCGGCGATCTTCAGGCGGACCACTTTGCGTTGGGTGTCGATCGCGCGGACGCCCAGGACGTCACGGTACAGGGTGTGAGCGACGTGGGAGGCGAAGCCGTGGTTGCAACTGGCGTAGGCGCCGACGTTCTCCCAGAGCGTTCCGGTCCGGTCAGCCATGTAGAGATAGAAATCGAGGATTTCATTCTTGATTGCGGCCGGATGCCCGTAGCGGCTCAACAGTTCCAGGCGGAGGTAATTGCCGATGAAGGCGTTGGCGGGGTGGACCTGCGGGAACGCGTCGTTCTCCGTTCGTTTCGGGCCGAATTGCCGGACGAGCTTCTGCCAGAGGTCGGTGTGCGTCTGCGGCGTGGCGACGTCGAAGAAGAACGCGAAATACTGGCAGACTTCCGTGCGGTTGCGTGTGACCTGGAGCCGGCCGTCTTGACGCATGGCGTTGTCGACGAAGAACTCGCCGTCGAACGATTGCCGACGAATGACATCGCGGATTTGCTCGGCCTCGTCGAGCAGGACCGGCTCGTGATACATTCGCCCCGCCGCCGCCAGCGCCGCCGCATAGAGCATGTTGCTGGGATAGCTTACATCCTGCACGAAGCTGTTGGCCTTCGACCATTCGACGAAGACCCAGCTTTCCAGCTTCTCTAACAGGCCGTCTTCGTTCTTGAATTTCTGGAAGTACTCGTAGAGGGCCTCCAGCCGCGGTCGCAGGGCGGCCACCATCTCCCGGTCGCCACTGCGGGCCTGGTATTCCTCCAGCTCGACGACGAACCACAGGGCCCAGTTCGGAATGAAGACCCCGTCGTAATGGTCGGCCGGGTAGCACATGGGCAGCATGCCCTCGGGCAGATGCGCGAAACTCGGCGGCAGGAGGTAGTTCTCGAAGAAGTTCTTCTCGACGGTCGTGTTGCCGCCAAAATCGTACGCCACGCGCGAGGTGAAGAAGCTGTCGCAAAGCCAGCCGGCCCGCTCGCGCGAGGGACAGTCCATGAAGATGTCGAGCGTGTTTTGCCGGAACGTCTGCCGGGCGGCCTCGAAGATGCGATTCAATTTTGGGTCGCTGCACGAGAACTGCGCCTCTTCCGTCTCGGCGCTGACGTATTCGCGCACATAGACGTGCTCGACTTCGCAGTGGCCTTGCAGGGCGTTTAGCTTGAGGTAGCGCAACGTATAGGGCTCGAAGGATTCGAGGCGGTACGTGCCCAGCTGAAGCTCGTAGCCGACGGCGTTGACGCAGCCGAGCCGTTTGAAGTCGACGTCGTTATCCGCGAGCACCTCATCGAACGTGACATAGAGCCTCGTCGGCGCGAAGCAGCGAATCTCCGCTCCGATGAAACCGGTGAGGTTGGTCCCCAAGTCGAGCAGGCAGAATGTCTCCTCGTTCAGCTCGATGGCCCGGCCCGGCTGATACCGAGCGTCCACCTTTTCCATGGATTCCGACCGAACGCCCTGCAGCTCAAGCGAGGGAACCACTTCCAGTTCATTCTCGGGATATCCCTTCAGTTGCGGCCCGATGTTCACGAGGGACCGGTCCTTCCACGGGCGCTCCACCGACACGTTTTGTTGGAGTTTACCGCGCGACACGACTCGAAGCGGCTGGCGTTTCTCGAAGTCGGGATAAGCGATTCGTCGAGGCAGCAGCTTCTTCGACGCGACCTCCGAGCAAGACGCGCGAGTTGCCTCCTGGGGCTGTTGTTTCCACCAGCGATCGTCGCCTTCCTTGAGCCGGTAGTACTCGATGAACGGTCGCTGAAAGCTGTAGCGTTGCACTTTCTGCAGGCGGTGTTTCAAAATCGTCGCTTCGAAGCCGGCGCCGTCGCCCGCGGTGGAAGCCAGCACTTTCCCGTTGGCGACGACTTCGGCCTGAAGGAACGACGGCTGGTCGAGCAAGTAGAAACTGTTGACGTTGTAGCCGGCGACTTCGATGGCCAGGGTATTCCTGCGACCGGTGCGGGTCTTGAGAGGCCACTGGTCGGCGCGATAGAATCCGTGGGGTCCGCGAGCCGGACCGTGGCCGATGAAATGTCCGTTGAGATACACGCGGTACAGCGACGACGCGGCGATGCGCAACACGCAGTCCCGCCCCTGCGGGCACGCGAAGACCGCCCGAAATCCGACGAACAGATTCTTTTCTGTCTCCCGGCCCGTCGGCCAGACGGGGCGAGCCGAGTCGAACGATGTCACCGTAGCATCCGCCCGCGCCGGCGACGGAAGAGCCAACGTGCACACCACGACCAGAACGGACAGGATCATCCCGTAAGAAACGGATTTCAGCGGTTGCTTCATTGCTTTGCCTTTCATTTGTCACCGCATCGTTTTTCTTCGCCGACGTCGTGCAAAACAGCGCCAGCGTCGAAATTATAACCGCTTCCGATGTGAATGTGTAGCGTGGGTCGGTGCCACGACGAGGCAGGCTTCACGCATCCCCTTGAGGTCACGCACCGGCCGGATCCTTGGCCGCGGGGTTGCCGCAGCATTTCTTATACTTCTTCCCGCTGCCGCAGGGACAGGGATCGTTGCGGCCGATCTTGGGGGAGTGTTCGACAATCGGCACGGGTGGTTTGTACCCCACCGGGTCCGACACATCCGTTGGCGCCCAGTGGGCGAGACGCTCCACTTGTTGCTGGGCGACATACGCCTCGAGGGCACGCGAATCAGTGACGTCCACCCCCGCCTGCTCGGCCTGCATCACAAGACCCTTGGCCATACCCCAATTCTCCGGGTTCATGCCGGCCGTGACGATCTCCTCGGACCAGCCGTGTACGGTCACTGCCAGCGCATCGGTGTTCTCCAGCAGACCTTCCGATCCCAGCCAACTCAAGAAGGCCTCCGTTACAGGCCCGATCTTGGCGAAGAGACTCTCATCTCCGGTGACCTTGCGCGGAAGAATGTCGAACATCAGTTCGTGCAAGGCGCACTCGTCCCATTCTTTCGGATCGATCCCGAGACAAGCGACACTGTAGTACACCAGGCGCTCGGCGATGAAGCCTGCATCCGCCTGCAATTCCGTGGGTAGAGCTGTTGCGATGGCCGAATCGACAAATCCCGTGCTCAAAAGCCATGCCCGTTCGGAAACCGCATCGAATTCGTCTTCGTCTTCGGCGTACGCATCCTCATCCTCGGCGTCGTACGTCTCGAACCAGTTCCTGGCGGCCTGCCACCAGGATTCGAGCGATTCTTCGATGGGACGCTCCCACAACTCGGGTGGGCGTTCGTAGTCCAAATCTCCATCCAGGAGTTGTACGGCTTCGGCATACTCGTTGGCCACGAAGGAGCCCTCGGCTTTCTCACAAAGGCGCTGCAGCAAATCTCTATATGCGGTGCACTTGAGAAATCCCAGGGTCCAGGCGGCACTGTGGGCGTCGTCGACGTAGACTTCGTCGCGGTCCACTCGTTCGAGCAGATCGACGCAGGCCTGGATGACCGGGTCCCGCAAGGACGAATCCTCGGTTTCGGCGGCGAGCAGCGTCAGATTCCACAGGCTATACCATGCGTTCGAAGGGTCGTGTCGCACAGGGATCACGTCCAGGATCGCGGGAAGCACAACCGGTCCCAGTTTTCCGATAGCCGTCGTCAATGCGTCTTCGTTGATATCCGCCATGCCCTCGGCGGCCTCGTCCAGCCTGTCCAGCAAGCCATTGCCGATTTCACGCTTCTGTTCGTCGTCGAGCTTCGGGGCCGCCAGCGCGAAGATCGCCGGTACGTAGAGGTCCGCGTAACAGACCTGATCGGACCCGGCTTCGTAGACCCGGTCATAAACGTCGAACAGCTTCTGAGTTACCGTCGGGTCGGTCGCTACGGCTTCGGCGAGGCGACGCAGCGCCGGCCAGGGAATGTCGCCTTCGATATGCTCGAGTTCATCCCAGGGCAATGGGGGCTCGTTGGTGTCCATGGCACCGGCTCCTTCCGAATTATGTGGTTTCTGGATTTCACGGAATTTCTGTGAGGCTACTGCCTTTCGATGCAGCGCTCAAGTGGAATTGCCGGGGCGGTGTGGTTTTTGTGCGGTGCCGGGGTCTACGCGCGGACGCGGGTTCGCACGGGCGTGCGGCGCAGGCGGCAATCGCGGGGCAGGACCGTGCCCTCGTTGTGCCAGCAGATGTAGCATTCGGTCGGGCGGACCTCTCGCCCTTGACGCACGCAGGGCAGGGCGTACGGACAGGCCGAGCAGCGATAATCGCACCGTTTGCAGATGGAAAGCTTTCTCCGAATCGCGTTGAGATTCATCGGTTACCTCCTGCTCCCGCTTGCGGGCCGGTTCGTGGGGGCGCGTCCCTGCGTCGGCGTTTGTCGCGGACCTGTACCGAGCACCGTGCCACCTCCAGGTCTGTTTTGCGTCGTAGCGTATCGGGCAGCTACCGTCTTCATCGGCAGATTCATTGTCCCGCTTGACGTCGGAAAAGGCCTTGCGGCGTAAATCTTTTGCACATGCCGAGCAAGAGGCGTCGGACAGTGCGCTTGCGGCTATTGACAGAAAACTCGCCGGATTGTTGAAATGCTTGCGATTTTGGCGGCGTCTTAGTAAATGTGTGTGGAACAGGTGCGAAGAAGCAACGCGTCCGGCAATCACTCTTTTTGGAGGCACCCAGCATGAGACACCAGACATTTCTCAAAGCGGTTGTGTTCTGTATTGTGACGGTTCTGACGACCCAGGTCGGAGCCCAGACGACACGACGGTGGGGGTTATACGGCGACTGGCAGGTCAAAATCGATTTCAGCGGCCGACAGATGGAATCGATTCTGTCGTTTTCGCGAAACCAGGAGGGCAACTGGAAGGGCCAGTGGATCAGCTTCTGGGGAATCAACGATCTGCAGGACGTCACGTATGAAGAGGGGCAACTCAGCTTCGCCTGGAGCCGGCAAGGCCGGGACGGGCAGACCATGACGTCGAAGTTCGCCGGGAAGATTGAGGAGGGCAAGCTCTCCGGCACCCTGACCAGCGACCGGGGCGAGGCAGCCGTAAAAGGCCAGCGCAGCCCGCGCGTACCCCGAGCGGTCGGACAGTGGGAGATGAAGCTCCAGATGGGCGAGCGGGAATTCACCTCGCTGCTGACCGTCCAGGCGAGCGAGGAAGACCAGCTCACCGCCGAGTGGCGCAGCGAGCGGGGCGAACTGGAGATCTCCGACGTGCAGTACGAGCGGCGCAACCTCCGCTTCAAGATGAAGAGCACGAATGCGGATCGGCAGTGGGAAGCGGCCTTCGCCGGGACCATCTCGGGCAATACCCTCTCCGGCACGGTCACGTCGCAACGGGGCGAGGTCAAAGCCGAGGGACAGCGCGCCGGGGCCGCCCTGATCGGGACCTGGATGCTCGATGTTACGTCCGAGCGCGGCGCCCGCAAGCAGAGACTGCGCGTCAACCCCGATATGACCGGCCTGTACGGGGCCATCCCCATCAAGAAGATGACCCTGGAGGACGGCCGCCTCGAGTTCAAGATGACCCTGGAGTTCGGAGACCGCAGCTTCGAGATGGCCTTCGATGGCAAGATCGAAGAGACCAAGCTCACCGGCGAGCTCAAGACCTCGCTCGGGACCTCGAAGATTACGGGCGCCAAGGTCGTGCGTCCCTCCAGAGGGCGCCCTTCGCAATAAAGCCAACGCGTCTCTCCGAGTCTGCCGGCTGTGCGCCGGCAGGCTCGTTTCCTCCGTCTTCCGTTGGGACCGGCGGCGACGGAGAATTAGAGACTGAACTTTTGCAAAATGGAGATTAGGCTTACTTTAGGGAGGAAAAATCTTCTTGTCGATTTTCCCTCCCGAGAACGTAAGTGCTTTGGGGTTGGCATGTAAGTCCCGTCTTCAAGGAAATCACACCAACGATTTCCTTGAAAAATATAAGCCGAATCTCCATTTTGCAAAACTCTTGTTAGAGACTCACGACATCCGGTTACGCCGGCAACCGCCCCGGGAACAAGCCGGGCCATGAAGGCCGGAGTCGAGCGACGCCGGATCACGCTAACCGACGGGAAACCTGCCGCCTCCCAAGCACCTCGCTTTCGCACAACGCCAGGGCCTTACCTTTTTTTGCATCTCGCCCATTTTTCATTTGACTTTTGGGCAACCGGACTGTATACAGGCAGACGATAGGTCACATGGTCCTCACTAAGGAGGAGGCCATTCCTTGTCGAGTCTGGCTACGGGACCATGCACTCACGGAGGAGAGTCCTCTGACAGGACGCAGAGGTATGGCAACAGGAGAAAGACCATCCCGGACAGGGCTATTTCTACACGTGTGCCCATGTGAGTCGCCGGCGCCTGTGAAAGCGGCCGGCTATCGGGACGAAATCCCGGACGCCACCCTCCCCCACATGTCGATTCCGGCCCGCAATGCAACCAGCCCCATGCCTGCACAACGGCGCCGATTCCGAAACGGACCTGCCCGAAACCTCGGCGCAGAGCGTCAGTCAAAATCTTTGCTTCTCTCCATCTCTCTCTCTCACTATTCCGGGGCGCGGCCTCTCCTGCTCGACTTTTTTTCTCTCAGGCCGCGCCCTACCCGGCTTTTCGCGCCGAGAATCCGGAGATGGCTACAGTCATACAAGAGGCTATGGAAACAGCGCTTCTCGTTATTTTTCCCATCGCCCCGCACCGTGGCAATCCGGGGGACGCACAGGGGATGCTCCTGTTGCAGAGCACCGATCCCCTGATGTCGATAACTCCTTAGGAGCATCGCATCGGCGGCCTCTGGATTGCCTGTTTTTTCTTTCCCTCGACACGCACGCCTTCGGAGCTCGCGGCGTCGCGTCGACCATCATGGCCGGGAGATCTGCCCCGGAGGCGAGAAATCTCTCGCCGCATCATCGAGGACCAGGACCCAATCGTTGCCTTTTCCGTGGATCGGCGGCTTGAATTCGCGCGTGCCCTTTCCGGCGCAAACGCCGATTTCTTCGGCGGTCCCATGGCGCGGGTCGTACCACCAGGCCCGGACCTTCCGACCGGAGAGCTTCTCCAGGCTCACGGTCAACGGCTGCCCCAGCGGCGTGTACACAAAAGCATAGCTGCCCCGAGAATCGCGCGTCGCGCTGACGAATCCATCCCCTTCTCCGACGTCCGAGACAACGACGGACGAATCGGGAACGCGTGTCAAAAAGGGCCTCGACAGCATCAGGTTCTTAACGTGCTGCATGTCTGTCGCGCCCCACAAATCGAGCGATTCATACCAGTAGCGGTGGGCCCAGGAGATCGGCTTTCGCCCCGGGGCGTACATCTGCCAGATGTTGTGGCAGCCGTAGGTATGGCCGCAACCGCCGGCAAAAACGTGCCAGTAGGCCAACCGGCGGATATGCCAGTCCGCCGAGAAGCCAAACTTCAACGGATTGAAGTTGATCGGGTGGTCCTCGTAGAGCGGCTCGCCATCCAGGACCGGCTTGACCGGCGTTCTCTTGTAGTCCCTGGTGATGCTCTCCCAGCTCCCCCGGTCCTTGTGCCCGGTCTGGTGCATATTGAAATCGAGCCAGTCGTCGTCGTGAAAGTACTCCGAGGAGGTGCGCCCCCCGGTCGGGTGGAAAGTCATCAGATGCCGCCCGCCATCGCCTTTGTCCAGGCCGCGGGCCATGGCGCGGATGATCTTCGCGTGCGTTTCGTTCTCGACGGGCCGGTCCCCGCCCAAAATCCAGATGATATTGGGCGCATCTTTGTACCGCCGTCCCAGCCACCAGCCGTAGGCCTCGGCGTTGCCCGGCTCGAAGACGACGGGGCCGACGCCCCACTTCTTGTTCCACTTGTCGCCCCAGGTCGGGAGCATGCCGATATACATTCCGAGCGATTTGGCCCTCCTGACGACGTAGTCGACGTGGTCCCAGTAGTCGTTGCCGGGTCCGTCCTTGACGCCGGGTCGGGCGGGGTCGTTATCGATCAGGGGGCGATGGCCGTACGGATTGGGCGTATTCAACCCATCCAGCTCCGCCAGGGCTACCGCCTGAATCACGGTATAACCGTGGCTGGCCCGGTGCTCCAGATACCGGTCGGCCTGCCCCCGGTCGAGCCGGTGGAACAACTCCCAGGCCGTGTCGCCCAGATAGAAGAACGGCGTCCCGTCTTCATGCACCAGAAAACGCATGTTTTCGGAGATTTGCAGCGGACCGTGGCTGAAATCCACACCGGACGAGGCGGGGCGGCCATGCGCCGGGATGCACAGCGCAACAATCAGTAGAAATAGCAGACAGAAAAGAAACTCGCTCCGCCGGTCCGCAACGCTCCCAAACTCCTTCATTTTCCCACTCCTTGTGCCGAAGGCAACAGGATGACAACATCCCGTCGCGCAGGAATCTTCCCTAATCCGTATCAACGGGATTGTACTCGGCCCTCCCTTGCGTTGTCAAAGGCTGTCCGCCGGCAATATTCGCCCCCGAGGCGGGCCGAAACCGGCTCGAATCCAAAGCCCAAAAAAAGAGCCCCGAAACGGGCTCGCCGGTTGTTCGGCCCCTTGAAATCTGCTATAGTACCGCTCTTTATGTCTTCCGCAAGAGGCCCCGATTACGCGAGGAGTCTCCGGAAGACCGCGACACTATTTCAATAGAGGAGTCGATGCATGGATTTGACCGTCAGTATTGAGGATACGCGCGAAACACCCGTTCCCTCCCTCAAGGACCTGATTGCCGACGGGACCATCACGCCTGACACGGCCAGGGACTGGCTCAGGACCATCTACGAGATTCGCTTCTTCGAGGAAAAGGTCTTCGAGCTGCTGGGCCAGAACATCATCAAAGGGGCTTCGCACCTGTACGCGGGCGAAGAGGCCGTCGCGACCGGCGCCGTCGCCGCCATCGAGCGCGGGGACGTAATCGGCTCGACCCACCGCGGACACGGCCACTGCGGCGCGATCGGCAACAAGTACGCCGACGGCGACGCCGACCGGCAGAACCACTGGAACGCGATGATGGCCGAGCTGATGGGCAAGGAGACCGGCTACTGCAAGGGCCGGGGCGGATCGATGCACATCGCAGAGGTCGAGAAGCAGAACAACTTAGGCTCCACCGGCATCGTCGGCGGCAACCAGCCCCCGGCCGTCGGTGCGGCCCTGGCCGAGAAGTTCAAGAAGACCGGCAAGGTCGTGCTCAGCTTCTACGGCGACGGCTCGACCAACACGGGCACCTTCCACGAGTCGATGAACATGGCCTCGACGCTGAAGGTTCCGCTGGTAGCGATCATCGAGAACAATCTCTACGGCATGAGCGTTCCGTTCTCCGGCAGCGAAATCGAAAACACGCTCTGTGCGAGCAACATCGAGCACATCGCCCAGCGCGCCGCGGCGTACAACGTACCGGCGATCATCGTGGACGGCCAGGACGTCGTGGCGGTCTTCCAGGCCGTGGGCAAGGCAGTCCGCCACGCCCGCGAGACCGGCACCATGACCATGATCGAGTGCAAGACCTACCGCTGGTACGGGCACAGCCGCAGCGACCCCCGGGCCTACCGAACCAAGGCCGAGGAAAAGGCCTGGCACCAGCGCGACCCGATCACCGTCCTGCGGGGCAAGCTCACCTCCGAAGAACTCTCGACGGAAGAAGAGCTCGACAAGATAAAAGATACCGCGTTCGCAACCATTGAGGCGGCAACGCAATTCGGGATCGACAGCCCCTGGCCCAATCCCGCCGACGTCACCAAGGACGTCTACGTCAACGAGAGCTATCCGGCCGACGTCGTCGAAACCGACACGCAGACCTCGACCCGGGTCATGGAAGCCACCGGCGCCTTTGAGACGGCGCTGGCAGCCTCCACCGCCAAGACCAAGAAGGAGCGGACCGAACAGGCCAGCGCGACGATCCAGTCGCAATTCGGCATGAACGTCATGACCATGGGCCAGGCGGTCGTAGCGGCCCAGGCCGAGGAAATGAGACGCGACGAAAGCGTCTTTATCTTCGGCGAGGACGTCGGTCTCTACGGCGGCGCCTACCAGGCCACGCGCGGGCTGGTGGCCGAGTTCGGCACGGACCGCGTAATCGACACGGCCATCTCCGAAGCGGCCATCGCCGGCGCGGGCGTCGGTGCGGCCCTTCGCGGCATGCGGCCGATCGCCGAGATCATGTACGTCGATTTCCTCACCATCGCGATGGATCAGCTCGTCCACGTCGGCGCCTACAACCGCTACATGTTCGGCGGCAAGGCGAAAGTGCCGATGGTCCTGCGAACCGAAGGCGGCGTCGGACGCTGCATCGCCGCCCATCACTCCGAATCGCTCGAGGCCTGGCTGATGCACGCGCCGGGACTCTACGTGGTGATGCCCTCGACTCCGTACGACGCCAAGGGCCTGCTCAAGGCGGCCATCCGCAGCGACAACCCGGTCGTCTTCATCGAACACAAGGCCACGTACGGCCAGGTCGGTCCGGTTCCGCAAGGCGAATACATCATCCCGCTGGGCATGGCCGACATCAAGCGGCCCGGCAACGACGCCACGATCGTCAGCTACAGCCGCATGGCCATGCGGGCCCTCGAAGCGGCCAACATGCTGGCGGAAAACGACGGCATCGACGCCGAGGTCATCGACGTCCGCACGCTCAAGCCGCTCGACGTGAAAACGATTGCCGAGTCCGTCCGCAAGACCGGCCGGCTCATCACCGTCAGCGAAGGCTTCTGCTGGTGCGGAGCCGGACGCGAAATCGCCGGGCAGTTCATGGAATACCAGTTCGAGGACGGCTCACGCGGATTCGACTATCTCGACGGCCGGCCCGTCAATCTCGCCGCCGCCGACGCTCCGCCGCCCATGAGCGAACCCCTGGAAGACGCCAGCATACCCAGCGTTGAGCAGATCGCCGAGGCCGTGCGCGGCTCGGTTAACGGTTGAGAGGACATTCACTGTTCCCCGATTGAGAATGAGGATTGCATAAATGGCGAAGGAAGTCAGACTACCGCAGCTTGGACAGACCATGGAGGAGGGCACCGTTGTCAACTGCCTGGTGAAAGTGGGCGACGAGGTGAAGAAAGGCGATGTGATTTTCGAGATCGAGACCGACAAGGCCACGCTGGAGATGGAATCTCCCGGCGACGGCTTCGTGAAGCACATCCTGGCCGAGATCGACCAGACGCTGCTCGTCGGCGAGCCCATGATGGTGCTCGGCGACAAAGAGGAAGACGTGCCGCAGAGTTTCGTCGACGCTCTAAAGGGCGGCGCCCCCGCACCGGCAACCCCGGAAGCAACCCCCGCGGCAGCGCCCGAACCGGCAAAGGCCGAACCCGAGCCTGCCAAACGGACGGGACGAATCAAGGCCTCGCCCCGGGCAAAGAAGCTGGCGAAGGAGTTGGGCGTGGACCTGGCGACAATCGCGGGCACCGGCCCGGCCGGCAAGATCACGGAGGCCGACATCCGCCAGGCCGCTGAAGGCAAGCCCGCCGCCCCGGCGCAGCCCCCAACCCCTGAGACGTCCATGACCCCGGCCCCCGAGGTCAAGCTCGGCAGCACCGTCCGCGTGAACCGCCTCCAGCGCATCACCGCCGAACGCATGCTCAAGTCCAAGCAGGAAATCCCCTGCTTCTACCTCACCGTCCGCGTGGACATGACGGACCTCGTCGCCTTTCGGGCGAAGATGAACGAGGCCGGCGGCGTGAAGGTCGCGTTCAACGACTTCATCATGAAAGCGGTGGCGATGGGCCTGGAGAAGTTCCCGCTCATGACGGGCCAGCTCGCCGGCGAGACCATCAAGCTGGCCGACGCCGTCCACATCGGCCTGGCCATCTCCGTGGCCGACGGCCTCGTGGCCCCGCTGGTCAAGGACGTCAACAAGAAAGACATCAAGCAGGTCGCCCGCGACAGCAAGGCCCTGATCGAGCGGACCCGCAACGACAAGCTGGACCTATCCGATCTCGAGGGCGGCTGCATCACCGTCAGCAACCTGGGCGCCTTCGGCATCGAGTCGTTCATCCCGATCGTCGTGCCCGGGCAGTGCAGCATCCTGGGCATCGGACGAATCGCCGAGACCTGCGTCCCGGACAACGGCAACATCCTCGTCCGCAAGCTCATGAACATGACGTTGTCGGTCGACCACAAGGTCGCCAACGGCGCCTACGCCGCCCAGTTCCTCGATTTCGTCAAGAAAATGTTGGAGGACCCCTCCGGCTTCGCCAACTGTAAAGCGTGAAATGTACGCCGTATTGCGAGTCGCCGATTGTGCCTCAACTTCGTAAGCCGAGACCCACAATCTCACTCGCGTAGGAAGGAGTGCCCAAAAATGGCAAAGAAAGTGGAAGCCACAAAACTGCCGAACATCAGGAAAGCCACGCCGAAGGTACCGGTCATCGGCGTGTTCGCCACCGGCGATCCCCGCATCGACCAGGAAAGCCGCACGCGGTGTCAAAACATCGTCCGGATGGCGGCCGAGACGATCAGCGGCGCGGTGGTTCTGCCGGACAAGACGCTGGTGCCCGTGGTCTACTCCACGGTGCTGGTCGACGGCGAAGCACAGGCGGACATCGTGGCGCAACAGTTCCGCAAGGCAGGCGTGGACATCCTGGTCTGCGTGCCGGACACATGGGCATTCCCGCAGTTGACGGCGATCTCACTTCTCCAGCAGTTCCCCGCGAACACGCCGCTCAATATCACCTGCGGCAACAGCGGCCCCAAGCCGGGCGTCGTCTACGCCCACGCCCTCAACGGCGCGTTGGCGCAATACGGCCGCATGGCCGCCTTGAACGTGGGGACCTGGCCCGATACCGGGCTGGAACCCAAGATGACCGAGCAAACGGCGCAGAACCTGATCGACTGGTGCTATGCGGCTGTAACCACCGTGGCCCTGCGCGGCCGGCGCGTCGTGATCTTCGGGCACGACTCGATGGGAATGGAAACGGCCCTGGCCCATATCCTCCCCACGCGAAACACCTTCGGCCTCGAAATCACGCGGCTCGACATGAAGTTGCTGGCCGACATGCTCAACAAGAAAGCCTACAAAGAAAAAGAGCTCAAGGACCTGCGCGGCTGGATCAACCGCTACGTGGGCAAGCGCCTGGACCTGCGCAGCGACGAGGACAGCGAGCGATTCAACATGTCGCTGGCGATGTACCTGATCGTGCGCGACATCATGGCCGACCTGAACGCCGTCGGCGGCGGGTTCATGAGCCAGCTTGAATGGGGCAGTGACACCCGCGGCCTGCCGTTGCCGGTGGCCGACGTCATGGAGTCCTTCTTCAACAGCACCTTCGACCATACCGGCGGCAAGGCTCCCCAGCCCTACGCCACCGAAGCCGACGTGCAGGGACTCCTGACCATGCTCTTCATGACCTACCTCAGCGGCGGCAATCCCCCGCTGTTCATGGACTTCCGCAAGGTCTGGGAGGCCTGGGAGATTCAGGCGCTGGCTGAGAAGCTCGGCCTCAAAAAGCTCAACAAGAAGGCCGACTGGTATGTCAAGGGGCTGGTCGACGGCAACAACTCCGGCAGCGCCGCCTTCGACTGGGCAAACCGGCCCGGCGCCACCGTCAAGCAAATCATGGACCGCGTTTCCATGCCGCTGGCCGACGACGCCTACTTCCCCGGAGGCGGCAATTCCGTCACCTTCATGACGCCGCCCGAGATCGACGGCATCGCCGCCCGCATGGCCTACAGCAGTGCCACCGGGCTCTTCAGCCTGATCTGGGACCAGGCGAGCACGACCGACGTACCCGAGGAATTGGGACAGGCGATGTGCAATCTGACCGACCCGTGCTGGCCGCATACGTTCGTCGTGCCCAAGTACGCCACCATGCTCGAGTACAAGCAGTTCCCGCCGGCCAACCACTTCCACATGACGTGGAATCTGCCGGTGGCCCGCCTGCAGCACTGGATGGACATGGCCGGCGTCCTCAGCGTCACCCCGTGGGCGGCGCGACCGGCGTTCGTCGAGGGCGTGGATCGGACCGAACCGCTTATCCACCTCATCAACGGTGGCCAGGACGCCTACAAAAGGCTGATCGCCAAACGCTGATCCTGAGGGCATTTACTCAAGAACCAAACGGGCCGTCTCCATGACGGCCCTTCTTTTTTGCGCTTCCGACGAACCCAAGCCCCCGCTTCACAACGTCCGCGACAATGCGGAAGGAGATTGCTTTCCCGGCGCGCCGGGACTCCTCGCAATGACATATGCGAATCCGGTTTGTGTCATTGCGAGCGAAGCGAAGCAATCTACAGTCGCACGATGTATGAAACGCGCTGCGGGCCCCCTGCCGGCGTTGGCTTCACCGCCCTGCCACGAGGTCGCCGAACGGCCCCAGCAGATCGTATTTGTTTTGCCACGTCGTATACATGATCCCGATCGCCTTCGGCGTTCGATCCAGCACGTCAAGCCAACCCCGCGGGTTCTCCAGCGTGTCACCGTCGTAGTACGCGCCTGCCAGCGTCCGGAAGCCCTGGGACGAGAAAAAGCCGAGGCTCTCGCTTCGCTGGCGGTAATACCAGCAGACAACGATCAGATCCTTCGGCACGTACTTCCACGATCCCGTGAAGTCGCCCTCGACGAGATAGTAGTCGTCGTGGGCGTTGTGATTCGGATCGAGCATGTCCGACCAGATCAGCACCTCGGCGTTTGGGTTGGCGCGGCGAATGGCGCGCACCTGCTTCGTGATGCAATCGCCGAGGATCTGCGCCATGGACAGGCCGCGACGCTTGCAGGCCTGGCACGCGCCGCCGGCTCGAATCTCGTCCATACTCAGCAGGTACTTGGAAGGCCCCAGGTGCTTGTGAATCAATCCGGCCTGTCGCTCCCAGATCTCGTCGACCTGCGGCTCGGACATGCACACCGTAACCTGGCCCCGGTTGACGCCCATGCCATGGTAGTAGTCCACGACAAGCCGCTGCCCCTCCTTGATTCGGCTCCCCTCCGGCAGCTCGATGGCCGGTGGCTCGTGGTCGAACCGGAAGTTGAGCCGCTTGTCTTCGATGCGCCCGAAGTCCCTGCCCTCTTCGTAGACTCGTCCGCTCCCGGCGCTGCGCACGGTCACAGGCGTCCCCGGCCGGCGCAGCACGTTGAGCAAGGCCACCTCTTCGATCTTGAAATCATCGATCCAGAACTGCCCCGCCTTACCGCCCCAGAGGCCGGCGTAGACTCTCACCTTGTCGTATTCGAGACTGTTAAAACCCATCACCACGCGCCGCCAATCACTCGTGGAAGGAACGCGCGGATCGTACGGAGCCAGATTTCGCCCCCCTTCGGTCAGGACCTGCACGCGGAACGAGCCTTCGGGCGCAAGCTCTTGCGTCTTCACCCAGCAGCTCAGCCGGTAGCAGCGCTGCGGCTGGACCGCGACCTCCTGCATGACGCGGGCGTGCCCGTGCTCGTAGCGACCGAAGTTTTCGAAACGCAGCGAGGCCCGCCCGGACCGGCAGACCTTTGTATCAACGAAAGACACGTCTCCCGGCTTGTCGTGGAAGCGGTAGGCCCGGAGCCGATGTCCCTCGTACTCTTCACATCCCGCGTTGGCGATTTCGACCGGACGGGCCGGAGCCGGAACCGCCCGGCGGCCGCGTACGACAAACGGCGTCCCCTTCACGGGAATGCCGGCCGCGAGATTCCGGTCGCAGGCCAGCACCGAGCCGCCGTAGCCGACACTGAATACGTTGGGAACGATCTCGATGCCGTGTTGCCGGCACGTCTCTTTGATCCTGCCCAACCGCTCGAAGTAGTCCGGCGGCTGTCGATCCAGCCGGTCGAGCCCCGCCGAGAGAACCATCCCGTTCAGTCCGTGCGCCGCCGCCGTCTCGGCGATACGCTCGATGTCGGCCACGTCCTTGTCGGCCCGCAGCGAACGCGAGACAAAAACCCAGCGACACGGATACTCTTTCGCCTGACACAACGGCACAAACCAGGCCACGAGTACGATCAAAGTGAGATACCTGAGTGTCCGAACCATGGGCAGGCTCCTGTCAAACCGAATGTTTGTCCATTTTCATCCCATGCAAACCGCCCGTAGCATACCGCGCCGACGGCGCATCCGCCAGCGGCAACAAATCGCACCTGCGAAGAACGCCGCACGAGAGGCAATAACGCCCTTTATCCATCCGCCCCTCCTCTTCCCTACGCACGGGACGAGGTGACTGAGAAAATATTCTGGCATGTGGGTGGCAGCGTCAAGCGGCAGCTTGGCGATGGGGGATTTGTCTGTTGCGCGTGGCGCTGTACCAGCCCCGGGGGGCGAGCCATCGCCAAGTCCTTCGGACTTGACGCTGCCACCCGTAGCGGTCCAGGGTCCAAAACAGTGATGCTCGAAAGAATGCACAGACACGGGTAAGGGTCTGCAAATTTCGACAGTGGCAAGACGCGCAGGTTGTGTTAGGATGACAGATTGTGACAGCGACAGCGTACGCTGCTATTCCTGGATTCGATGATGACCTGGGAGCAGGACCATGGGACGATTGACGAGCATGATTCTCGTTGTGGCGACCCTGGCGGCGCAATCGGCCCGCGGGGTCGAGGGCAAGACCGCGTATCCGGAGATCCCCCGCATCCTGGAAACGGACCAAACCATCCCCGGCGGCTTCTTCAGCCGCAACGAGATACGAGGCTTGGCCCTGCCCCGCGAAGTGCTCGCGAAGATCTACTACCGCAACGCCATGAAGACCTACCCGCGAGTCAAAGAGCAACTCGACAAGCTCGGCTATGTCGTCGAGTGAGGAAATCGGGGGCACCGCGTGGCCCGCCCCAAATAAGAAAAGCTGCAAGTCGAAGACTTGCAGCTTTTTAACGCGTGCTAATAAACGCGAAGGAGCAACTGACGAATTCGTCAGATCACCTTACGGAGTCCACATGGCGCCCACTACGAAAGCGTCGGCCTCATCCGTATCCATGTACTCGACGGTCAGAGCGACGTTGTCCTTGACCGCGAATTGCGCGCCGATGTACAAACCGAAATCATCGCCTTCGCTCAAGGCGACTTCGCTGCCGTCACTCTCGTGGTAGTATATTTGGTAGCCGTCCACATCGTGGAAGAATGCGCCGCCGTACACCGTCAGCCAATCCAGATCTTCGGGCGTCCAGGTCGGTCCCACGGCAATCTGCCATTCGGTAATCTCGGCCTCGAACTTGCCGATCGGATGACTTGCAGTCGGATTCGTCCGGGACCCGCTCCACTCGTACCACTGGACCTGGGCCAGAAAGCCCCACTTGAGCTCGGGCGTCTGCTCCCACAGCGTCATCTTGGAGCCTAAACCGAGGAAGATGTCCTCGTCATCCCCTTCCCACTCGTTGCCAGAGTCACGCGGGGCCTTGTATTCCATGTCGGCCAGGCCCACACGCGCGTAGCCTTCCCACCAGTCCAGGAGCCCGCGCCGGATGAGGATGGAATACTGGTTTACTTCCGTATCCATCTTCATGAACGCCATATCATCCGGATAATCCAACCCGCTGGATCCGTCGGGCCGTCTGTCGAGTTGCATGTCCACGTCCGCATACTCGGCACCGAAGGCCCACTTGCCCGGTTCCAGACCCGCCGTCGTCGGACCCATCGGGGCTAGCGCCAGAGCAGACGAAGCGCAAAAACAAACGATCAGAAACACAACAACCTTCGACAGTGACATTGCTTTCTCCATGACCATCCCTTTCAAGAAAATCCGTTGTCGCGCCCGCTCTCCCGCGAACGCCCCTTTCATCCTTCTACTTACCGTTTGACCGAACGCATATGTATAACCACTCCAGGAAGCTGGATTGTACTCCAACTTCGCGCAAGGTCAATCGCGAAATTCCGCTCCGGGCCTCTGTTACTTTGACGTTGCCCCTCCTGCCTGCGACGAAAAACCCGGACGTGAAACCTCGCGCCACGTCCCGCGTGCTCGTCGAATGACGCGCGACAAACGCCGCCGCAAGCATATCACTGGCATGCCTGAAAAAAACAGCGAGTTTTATCGGTCCTGCCGGCGATGCGACAGCGCGACGCCGCAAAACGCAGACCGTCACTATGTTCGACTGCCCGACTTGCCCGGGGGCGAAAAGCCCGACCCGCATGCCCGAAAAAATTTGAGATAGTAGTACAGAAATAGCCCGGGAGCCGCACCTCACGACGATAACTTCAGCTCACGATTGCAGCGGCGCTGCGAGGGCGTCATAAGAGAGATGGTCCTGAATTGGGGCTTACCGTCGCGAAGCGGCGCCGCCCCGGGCGGCCCCTGGCACCCTATCGACGCCTCTATCCATATGCTCTCGCGGGATGCGGCCGAAGTCGGGTGGCATGGTTCATCCGCACGGCATGGGGCCAACAACATTTCGGGGCAGTCGTATCGATCGCGGCGCCGGCTCCTGCGCCGTCAGGTCTGTAGGGCAGGCCCCCGCGCCTGCCCGGATGATTCGACAACGCCGCGCGCTGCACCGTCGCCGATCGACAACAGCCCCCAGAAGGTTGCCCCTGCAACATTGCCATGAAGTGACAAACGGCATTGACCTTTCATCATCCTCCGCTGCGATCCGACTGTATCCCTCTCATGCACAGAGCCAAGGTTTCACTTGACGGCCAACTACGATGTGTGTATACTTCCCAAACAACTACTTCAAACATCAAGCTGAGACGGTGAACGATCGTCAGCACAATTTGACGGACGCCCAAGCGGAGAATCGCGCCGTGCTTTCTGCGGTTGAATTCATGCCCCCCGTCATCCCGGCACCTGTCGCGACGCCGACGGGTTTGAGCCAGGGTCCGTTTGAATTCTGTCGCGCCGTGGGGGCCGCCGCACCGGTCTTCCGCCTGCCGATGGACTCTGCGAGGACTGACGGGTACGTCGGTGGGGCAATTGTGCCAAACGAACCCAATTTCGCCCCATCCCGGCCGGAAAACGAAAGTCGCCGTGAAAAACAAAGCCAATCGGCCACGACGCCGGTGCGGTTCGACCGGTCGAGGCGGCCCGGGCCCAATGACAAGGCACAAAATCCGCCAGCAACGCCCCATCTGAAGATGAGCGTCAGCATGGCTGCCATGGTCGCCAAGTCCCGGACCAGTCGCGCCAAACAAACCCAATTTCCGCACTTGTCGCCCGAAAATGAGGGTCCCGCCGAAAAGCAAAGCCAATCTGCCGCCTCGCCGGCGCCGCGCCGCAGCAGCAGAGATGAGACGGACACGCACAACGAGATTACAACGAGCCGGGAGCCAGGACCTCCACGCGCCAAACAAACCCAATTTCCGCGTTTCTGGCCCGAAAATGAGGGTCCGGCCGACAAGCAAAGCGAATCTGCCCCGGCGAGCCGCTGCCGGCCGAAAGTGACCGGTTCGCCAGGATATCCGGGCACGGTACGACCCGATGCGGCTGCCAGCACGGCGGTTTTTGGGCTTGACGCGGGCTTTTCGGTCAATAGAGTAGCTGATGCAGATGCACGGCGTCGCGTCTGCCGATTTGGGCAGGGCCGCAGACCGCCCATTCATCGGATCAGCCAAAGGAGAAAATCATGCCCGTAGACCGTCGCACGTTCCTCAAAAGCTCCCTCGCCACCGGACTGGCCCTCAACTTCCCAGCCGTCGCCACGGCCCAACGCGACAAGACGTACCGAACCGCCCTGATCGGCAGCGGTTGGTGGGGTACGAACATTCTGCGCGAGGCGGTCGCGTCGGGCCGCTGCAAGATCGTGGCGTTGGTCGATGTGGACCAGCGGCAGTTAGCCAAATGCGCCGCCGAACTGGCGAAACTGACCAGCGACAAGCCCAAACACTACGAGGACTATCGCGAGATGCTGGCGCGGGAGAAGCCGGAGATCGCCATCGTCGCCACGCCGGACCACTGGCACCCGCTCTGCGCAATTGCCGCCGTGAAATCCGGGGCCCACGTGTACGTGGAAAAGCCCATCGGGCATACGATCATGGAAGGCCGGGCCATGGTCAACGCCGCCCGCGCCGCCGGCCGGGTCGTCCAGGTCGGCACGCACCGCCGCGTCTCGCCGCACAACGTCTCGGGGATGAAGTTCCTGCGCGAGGGCGGGGCCGGCAAGATCGGCATGGTGCGCTGCTTCGTGCTGTACGGCGGCGGACCGGAGAAGCCGAAGAAGAACTTCGAGCCGCCGAAAGAGTTGAACTGGGACATGTGGTGCGGGCCCGCCCCGCTGCGACCGTACAACGGCGACCCGGAGAACCCCTGGCGCGGCGGCATTCACCCGCGCGGCTTCCGCCAATACCTCGACTACGCCAACGGAACCCTCGGCGACTGGGGCGTGCATTGGGTGGACCAGGTGCTCTGGATCATGCAGCGGAAGTGGCCCCGCACGGTGCACTCGACCGGCGGTCGGCCCATCAAGGGCGAGCCCATTCTCACCGACGAATACCAGACCACCGACGCTCCCGACCACCAGGTCGCGACCTATACGTTCGACGACCTTACCGTGACGTGGGAGCATCGCCAGTTCGCCGGCAACCCGGCCGAGAAAACCGAGAGCGTCGGCTGCTTCTTCTACGGCACTAAGGGAACCTTCCACATGGGCTGGCGCAACGGCTGGACGTTCTACCCGGTCGGTCGCGGCCAGAAGGAGATCCACGAAGAACCGCAACTGAACCTGCCCGACAATCAGAACATCAAGGAGCTGTGGGTCGATTTCCTGGACGCCATCGAAACGGGCCGGCGCCCGGTCTGCGACATCGAGGCGATCCATTATTCGACCAACCTCAGCCTGCTCGGCATGCTCTCCTACAAGCTCGGACGCAGTGTCACCTGGGACGGCGCGCGGGAAACCTGCCTCGGTGACGCAGAGGCTAACAAGCTCCTGCGCCGCGAGTATCGAAAACCGTGGGTGTACCCGGAGACGTGATCCAAATTGGGTATTTACTATTTGCTATTTACGATTGCGGCAACCGCCGAAGCGTCGCGCGGGCTTCGCACAATACCCAATAGTAAATCGCAAATAGAAAATGCCCAATCCCCCCTCACCAGCCTTTTTTGGTGAAGAGCACGGGGATGGTGCGCAGCAGGATGTAGACATTCAGCAGCAGCGAACGCTTCTGAATGTAGAGGTAGTCGTATTTGACTTTGTGGGCGGGTTTGAGGTCGTAGAAGCTGCGCACCTGGGCCAGACCGGTCAATCCGGGTTTGACCGCCAGGCGGGCGCCCTGCAGCGCCTTGTGCCGCTGGACGAAGTAGGGCCTCTCGGGGCGCGGCCCCACCAGGCTCATGTCACCGCGCAGAATGTTGTAGAGCTGGGGCAGCTCGTCGAGACGAGTCCGCCGGAGAATGCGACCGAGCGGCGTGATGCGCTGGTCGTCCTTCGCGGCCCACACGGGCCCGACGTGCTTCTCGGCGCCGTCGATCATGGTGCGGAATTTGTACAGGACAAAAAGCCTCCCGTTTTTGCCGACGCGCTCCTGCCGGTACAACACAGGACCGGCCGAAGTGAGCTTGACCAGAAGCGCCGAAACCACCATCAAGGGAAAGGCCACCACGACAATGCCAAACGAGCCAAAGATGTCGAACAGTCGAATCAGTAACTCCACGATCTTCGACGAGCGAGCCGCCGAAGCGTCCGCAGAAATCCAGGAAACGCCGGCACCTCCGCCCGAGCCGACAACGCGGGGATACGAACGAAGTTGGGCTGCGCCCGACATCCCCTTGGGCGCACCACCGACCGGTACCGTCCCTGTCGCCTCCGTAAGGTCGGCATCACACACACGCAATCCTTGCTCCATCGTGTTCCCTCAACTACGCCTTACTACCTGCTCGCGCCCACCGGCACCTGTACAGCCCCCGGTACCCGCGAGCAAGCCGCCCCGAAAGCACTCCACCGCCTTCAGGGTCCTGCAGAAATACCGCACAATTGTAAAAGAAGCCGACCGATGATTGCAAGTCAAAACCGCCCGGCAAAGCCCACAATTTCAGGCCAAGACCATGCAGCAAACGCCAGCAGCCTTCAGTGTGCACACGGTCCGATTTTATCGGGCATTGCCTTCGCCCCAGGGAGCGAATTGGGCACCTCAGTCAAGGCAAAACGCCCGCACACGACCGCTACACTACAATGCATATCGGCCACAAGGAACCGCCGCCATTAGACAAATATGGTCCGAGAAATCGGCAACACCAGCGCCACGCGCAAAAATAAAGCCCTCGCGAGCCTTGACCCTATGCAAAGGACAAGGCCCATGAGGGCAACCGCCGACATCGATCCGCCGGCGGATCCTAATCGTATCTTCGCCGAGAGTTGAAAATCAACTCTACGCCGTTTTCAGCACCTTCTACACGCAACGAACCGCGCTTCCCCGCAAACCAAGCGGCTTCGCGCCCCCACCCCAATCAGATCGCCGCGTGCCTCCACCAAAAGCTCTTACAGCGCCTTACGACGTCGCATCCAACCAACCAGACCGGCACCCAAGCTGCCAAGCAGCACGGCACCCGGAGCGGGAACGACAGCGCAACTGTCTAAGGTTAGATTGTCCATCGCGAACTGATAGCTCGTCCTCTGCCAATGCGGGGTTCCGCCGGACGAGGTGAGCTGGACTTCATCCACGCACCAGTTGAATTCCTTCCACAGGGGTGATATTGGCGCACTGGCCACTGCCGCACCGGTGTCTACGGTGAACTCCGTGCTGTACACCAACTCGCCACCGAGGAAACCTTTGGCCTCAATCACGAGACCATCACGCCAAGCTGCAGTGAAATACGCACCGACAAAGGTGAATGGCGAAGCGGCAGAAAACTGGCCCGTAACAACTTCATCGCCCCAACCACTGAACGCCACATACTCGGGGGATTTCGTACCGTAGTGGTAGCCGGAATCGGCACCGTAGCGATCTCCCCAAACTACGTTGAAGTTCGTCCAATCGAGACCTGCGTAACCGTTCGGAATCGGCTGGTTGACGTTTCCCGTGACGATACCGTCAAACCCCACCACGGTCGGTCCCGCGATAGCCGAACCACTCAGCCACAAGCCAATTAATGCAACACTGATACCACACAGAAGTTTTTTCTTCATCTCTAACACCCTCACTCCAAAGTTATCACTCCACACTCCGACCACAAACGCTTATGTCCCTCCTACACAGACGCACTGACATACCGATCCCTGGTTGCGCTGTTACCACACCGTATTAGAACACACTCTCCAGTAGTTACTGCGCAGGCGATACTCGCGCCCGACAGTGCCTCTATTTATACCGGTTTCAAGGGGAAAAGTCAAGCTTTTCTCCCCGCGAGGCCATCCCAAGCCCGCGCGACGACGGCGAGAATCACTATAAAGTCCGCCGATATAGACACTTACAAAAAGCCGCTCGCAAGGCACAACTTTACAAAAAATAGGCAGCACAGCCGCTTTTCTGTACATCAAAACAGGTGGCATAACGGTCTTTCGGCCGTTTTCTGCCGCCTACGCAGCCCCCCCCCTTTGTCATACCAGCGATGTGGGCGGCTGCGCCTTCGACCGTCTGAGAAGCTGCCCCACCTTCACCAGCGGCTTACGCCAGAAGAACCCCAGTGCCGGTTTCAAGCCGTTGGCGGCAAAAGCACGCAGGATCTCGCGATTGCCGCGTAAGACACCACGCAGCGTGTTCGCTCGGCCTCCAACACGCATCCGGACCAAAGGACGCGGGATGTACCCAACGCGGATCCGCTGCTTCTCGATCAGACGCAGCATCAGCTCGAAATCCCCGGCCAGCCGATAATTCGCGTCAAAAGCACCGAACTTCTCGAACACGCTCCTGCGACAGAAAAACGTCGGATGGGGCGGCACCCAGCCCAGGCGGAAGGCCCCCGGCAAATACTCCCCCGCCTTCCAGTAGCGGACTACCCTCCTGGTATCATCACGCCGCACGTAAAGCAAATCACCGTAAACGGCATCAACGTCTCCCGCTTCAGCAGCGGCGACAACATCCGAGACCACACGGTCGTCGGCGTACATATCATCGGCATTCAAAAAAGCTACAAACTCACCTTCAGCCAGACGAATGCCCTTGTTCATGGCATCATAGATGCCCTCATCCGACTCGGAGACAAACTTACTGATCCGGCCACCATATTCAGCCACGAGATCCTTGGTCCCATCCGTCGAACCGCCATCAACAATAATGTATTCAACATCCGAATGGTTCTGGCAGCGTACACTCTGAAACGTATCCGCAAGCGTGTCGGCGCAATTGTAGCAAACGGTGACAATCGAAACGGATAGAGGCACTGTCATCCTATTACTGATTTGAGGAACGCGATCTCGGCCGCGCGCATCTGATCCAAACGAGCCAAGTCCAGTGTCGTGGGACGCTGGAATATGGTAGTGGCCCCCACACGCTCGATGATCTGAGCACGTGGACTCTTGGAGAAGAGCATCGCGGGGTGACCGTAAGCCATTGTCACCACACAAGCGTGAATGCGGTCACTAAGGGTCAGTGCGGCATTGCCGTACAGGGCGAAGTATCCATACGGTACGTCCATGGCGAAAGCACCAGGGCCGTAATAAAGTTTTCGATGGCACAAAGGATTCGTCTGATGGTCGGTGCGGAGAAGTAGGTGCTCGCCAAGTCGCTCCTGCTTTGATTTCTTCAGACCGAGGAGGCCGGCGAGATAGCCATAGTACTTGCCGAGGCGATCACTCAAGAATCGCTTGTGACCTGCGAAGCGGACATCGAGCGCCGCCGTGCCGAAAGGCACACGGCAACAGTTGTAGCCCGGTCGCCCCCAAACGGGGTTTCCGTTCGCAGGCAACAAGTCACAGATTGGCTCAGGACCTTTATCGAAGTTAAGCACAATATAGGGGGGATAGTCCAGCTTAGCTGGAGGATAGGCCAGCGGAAGAAAATAGGCGTTGTCGATCCCGTTGAAGGAATTCTCCGCCAAATCCTTGAAGTTGTTATAAGCAACTGAATCGCGGGAAACAAACACGTGAGGTCGGTACTGCGTCAAGAACTCCCGACAATGCGCCGTTTCGCGTTCGCTATAGTCGAATTGCCCAACCCCCAGCAGGACAATCCGCGTACCACGTTCCTTCAGAATCTCGAAGGATTCTTGCCACAAATCGGGAAAGCTGTAAGTCAGCAGACTACCACTGAGCACGATACAATCGGCATCAACGTGGTCGAGCAAGCGCGCGCTACGACTCGGTTCCACCTTGCGGCCATACTGCCAATACCCGGCCTGGTCCGCCAACAATTGAACGCGACGGTCGGGCAAAGCCTGGGACATGATGTACCGTGCCCCAAGCTGAAAAAATGCGTTGCCAATATTAGTGGACCACGTGCCCGCCGTTACGATGATGCTACCATCAGTGCTCATTTTCATATATCTCTTCTGACAGTCGGTTTGTGGCAAACCAGATTGTGGAGGTCATTGATAAGACTACTCCCGATATCCTCCCAGGACTGGTTATGTGTGTCTGCGAGCTTGATTTGAGCAGCCTCAATGAGTCTGTTGCGCAGATCAGCGTTTTTACGAATCTCGATAATGGCTTTCATCATAGACTCAGGAGACCAGGGATCGAAGTACAGGGCGCCTTCTCCGCATATCTCACGAGCAAAATCTAGATCACTCGTCAAGACAGGCAGGTTTAACGCCATTGCCTCCAGATACGCCGCCGAAAACGACTCCATCAGTGTCGGTAGGAGCAATGCATGGCAATGTCGAAACAACGAAGGTATGCGCCTCTGCTCTACGGGGCCAATGTTAATGATTCGTTCAGATAGGCCGCATTGATCAATACGCCTTAACAACCGCCGAGCACCGGGATGCTGATCCGGGGCAACGGTAATGAAAACCACTACATCCTTGAGCTTGTACTTGAAACGCTGAAATAGTTGCAGAATACGCTCGATGTTTTTGTGAGGATAGTAACGAGTCAAACAAATCAGGCGAAAGCAAGAGGTAAATGGCGCAAATTCCGGAGGCTGAGAGACGTCATCAAGATTCGAAGATACGTTGGAGGAGATGGCCTTTGGCAGCAGCTTCGTGGACGCACCTGTTCTGAAAGTGTGACTAGCTCGCTTCAGCATGGTTTGGGTTTGACCATAGACTGTAGCTACTCGCCCCAAACAATGCCGGACTTGTCTACGCTGAACAAAATAGCGCAGATGCTGCAACACAGTCATCCTGCCATAATGAGCGGAGGGGTATACAAAGTGTGGGTCCTGGACCAGGATGACTTGGGCTGGTCCCGGATCGCGCATTCCGATACTGCCCAGCGAGACTATAACATCGGGTTTCGTCGAGCGTACGTACGTTGGCAACATGATGCGGTCAAAGAGAAACCGCTTCATATAGCTGCCTTTCTGGTCAAACCAGATCGCGTGTGGAGAGAGCACACCGGCTATCTGCTCGTAGTCGCATCCGACGGGCACCACGGCGGTCAATTCGACCTCCTCAGGTTTCGTGGCCAACACGCGTAAGAGATTGACCGCGACCGAGCGTGCTCCCGCCGAGCGATTCGTGTGGGCAAGAACAAGAAGTCGAAGGGGCCTCGGGAACGATGATTCACGCGTAGCTGCGCCGATGGAAGGACAGACATCTGGACAATCTTCAACACCATTTGTCATGGGCCATTCGCTCCTCGCTCAGGATACAATACGTTACAAAACGAAGTCTCAAAAAAAGGGTCACCACGGAAACCAGCAGAATCGTCGTCAAAACATTGCCAACGAGATTCGTGAACTCCCCGTAAAGCAAAGATCCGGCCACTGGGGCAAGGAGGCTATACAACAAAACGAGATACAACAAGCTCAGCCCCCTCCGTTGGTGAATGGAATTCAGGAAATTGACGTAGAATTGTACACTTAGCAAAGTGACAGCGCCAAGGAAAACAAAGGCACAACCAATTCCTAAAGGATATCCGAAATTGATGATGCCTTCCACCACAATCCCTGTATTAGTGTGAGTAAGGCCCGTATAGCACGGGCCATCTCGGAATTCGGTCAAGACCACTCTTCCAGGAGCCCACTTTCCAGGCCAGACCCTTCGGGGTACAAAGTTGGTCAGCGCCGTCAGAAAAGTCTTTCCGTACTGATAATCGGTGAATTCTCGCTCGAAGACAAGATTCAAGGGATTCACGCCGTACGACAACATGCGAAGGTTCAGAGCATCGCCCCGCATATCACTGATCCTATCAATGCGGTCAAGCCTGGTGAGGTTGTTGCGGACCGTTCCGAGGAAAGCCGCGACGACGAGCAACGTCGCCCCGCCAATGAGAGCATACCGGAGCTTGACCGGCCTTCTCAGGTAGTTGTATATCATCATCATCAAAAGGAACCGTGCCAGGATTCCGCTGCGCCCGCCCATCAGCGCCGCGCTGAAGACCGCCAGAATCAGGTGCAGAACATATAGAAACCACCACAAATGGGGGTGGCGTTTCTCGTAGACCAAGCCGACGGTGAAGTAGACCAGGTTGATGGGCGTCATCAGCCTGATCAGGAATAATAGAGGCCCTAAACCTCGCCACACACCAACCCGCCGTGAGATCGACGCCGCAAGTACTGACAACCCGCCGGTGATGTGGATTAGGTAACATTGCGCCAGGATCGGAATTATGGAAAGTGCCCACAGCACGAAAACAAACCGAGCAGGAACCCGGCGGCATGGTTCCCGTCGAATGAGAGCTTTGCCTTGTTTCGGCAAGGTGTAAGCCTCTAAGAGTGAGATCGACATCCCCGTGAAAATGAAGCCGAGATAGACGGCGTAGACATACCCATTCTGCTCGGACAGGAACACGTCTGCAAAAAAGACCAACAGGAAAGCGTGGTAAAACTTGGCTGGCGAGAAGATGTCCCGATTGCTAGCGAAACAGAGAGCAATCGCCAGAAGCAACAGGATGAACAGCGTTAGGGGAATCAGAAGTCCACTCCTTCCAGCACCTTCTTTGCCCTCTGCTCCCAGGTGTAGTTCTCCAGAAAGGCCCTCCGGGCATTCTTCGCCAGGAATTCCCGAAAATGCCCATCCTCGCATCTTTGCATAGCCCTACCCCACGCATCGGTGTCACCGGGCGACACGAGAATTGCCATTTCCTCATTGAGCACTTCCCGTAGAACAGGCAGGTCCGATGCAACAATCGCTTTGCCGGATGCCATATACTCGAAGAGCTTCATCGGAGACATCCAAGAACTCGTGTTGACCCTGCAATGAGGAAGAAGAAGGTTAGTCTGATATGGCATCACCAGAACGTCGCACAATCGGCGAACAGAAGCGACCTTACTCGGCTCAATGAAGCCGTGAAAATAGACATTCGGAGCCCCCTGTGCCTTCCAGAAAGCAACATCTTTCGGCTCACCCCCAACAACGTGAAAATCGTACTGCGGCAACCGCGTCGCACATTCGAGAATCACTTCGATTCCTCTCCCTTGGTGGAGGTGCCCTGTATAACCGATTTGCAGCGTGTTTCGGGAACTGGGCCAGGGATAATCGACCGGTGGAGTTCCGTTGGGCGGGGTGGCCGCATCGTGGCAAACAATAGTCTCTGATCTGATGTCAAACCTGGAGACATAGAGATTCTTGAGCGCCTCGGAGATCACGACCAACCGCAGCAGGCGACGACTCCTGAGCAAAGATGTCTCCAAAAACCGAATCAGCCCGTTATAGGGCAAGGCATGGGCTTCGTAGATCACGCGAAACCCCATTCTCATCGCCATCGACGCACCATAGACGTCTCTGGCGTAGATGATGACTTCCCGGGGATCGTGCTTCCGCAATCGGGCATAAAGTTTCGGCAAGACGAAGACGCCGACCCCCTTAATCTTCTTGCACGGTATCAGGGCAAGTTCGAAGTTGGCGGCCACACCATAAAACTCATACGCGTTTTGGGGCTGGCTGCGACCAAATTGCTTGCCTATAAGAGTGGTCTCATGCCCATTGCGAGCAAACGCCTCGCACATCCGCATGACGTGAATACTATTGGCCGCACGGGACGGAATACTGGACGCCGAGAGATAGACAATCCTCATCCTGCAAAGGTCTCCTGAGCCTTGAGGTTGATCTCCAGTGACGCCAAAAGTGTCAGGGCGTCGGCGTGATTGGCCTGGCGGTTTTGATGGCGATTCCAGATTGCGTCGATATCGATCCAGTCGACGATGCGGCGTTTCTTCAAATCCTGAATGCTCTCGTAGACGACCGCCTTCAAATCGTCTCGGTCCCGCAGGCCGCGATCGAAGTCGATGTAGTTAATGCTTGGTGATGTCCCCCAATCGATCCGGGGAAGGAACCGCCTTGCTGCCCCCCGTAACCGCAGCCTCTGGCGGCGGAGACCCCGTCGCGAGCGTGACGCGGTTAACGGCAAACCGAAGTTGTTCTTCACGGGTAGGGCAAAGAGCTTGGGATACGCCGTCTTGAGAATCTCCTTATAGAGAACCTGATTCGTACGATAACGGCGAGGAACACTCAACATGAAACGAACCCACGGAGGATAGAGAAAGGGCAGAGCGTATGAGAAGCCCTTTAGCAACACAAGAGGCCTAACGTAACACTCCTGCCGAATAGCAAAATCCAGTTGCTCGTCAAAGCATAAGAGGTTGGAATCAAGCAAAGGTGACTCTGGGAGCCACCGCTCGGGACTAAACGCAGACGGGGTCAGAGTCACACTACGCGCAAAGCGGTTCCGCTCTGCAAAGCGAGTTCTGGCAACGTCCCACGCGGTGCTATCCTCTCGAAGCAGGTGCGACCCGGCGAGCGGATCACCCATGAAACCGCTCCAATGCACAGCGTTCTTGTCAAAATGCATCCTGGTCTGATGAAAGAGGTACGCCTCAAAAAGCGGGGTGGGGCGCTCGCACTGAGAGGCGAATTCGAGCAATGTATCTACGTTCCAGGATACTTCAGACAGATCAATCTGTATATTCTTGACGCCTGCCCGCTCGGCAACCATTGTACCGATATCAAAATCCCATGTGCCCGGGATCCCAAAGGTAATGGTGTGTATGCGAGACGTCTCGATGCTCTCCAGAAGCCCCCCCAAAATCGCACGGGAATCCATGCCACCACTGAGCGGCAACACGTGCAACTTCTCTCCGCCCGCCGCTTGAACGGATTCGCGAATTGCGGCTCGCAGAATAGGGACACCTTCGACAGCCAACTTTCCGAGGTCGCGCTGCGGGGCCATCTCCTCACGTTTCGGTTGCATCGAGCACTCACCCAAGAAGTCAATCGGCGCAGAGGCGCGTTTGGGGACATAACCGAAGTACAGAAAATCTCCCGTTGAACCAAGGTCAAGCATCTCGACCGCGGTGCCCTTTCCGCCGGGCCCAACACACAAGGTGGGCACCGCTGGCAGCATCCGCATGATACGTCAGTCGCTTGTGAATTCGCCAGATCATTCTCTGAAGAGGTTTGAGGTTCAAAATGAACGCTCTGTTGGCCAGGGCAGATGTGATGCAGCGTTCCCAGATGCCGCGCCGGTACAGCCACCAATACTGGTCGACCACAAAGTGAGGCGCGAGGGTCGCTTCCAGAAGTTCGCGATCATAATGACGGTAGTGCTTCTTGTTGAGCGGCAGATTGACGGTGGGCACTGAAATCAGCACGTGACCGTCGTCCTCGACCAATTCGGAAAGCGTTTGCACAAAACCTTCCATGGCTTCGTCCGAAATATGCTCCAGCACCTCGATCAAGGTGAGGCATGCATATCTCCTCGTTAGTGTCGAGATATCGGCGCAAATGAAATCCACATCGGGATTGAATGCTCGCGCAAAAGCAATAGCACGCTCTGAAAGGTCGACACCGCAAACATTCGGGATATCTGCCTTGACAAGGTGAGCCAAACGCCCATCCCCACATCCAACGTCAAGCAGCGACTCTGGACGTCGTTCCCGAAGAAGATCGCCGATGAACGTCATGTAAGTGACGTAGTCAAGCCCCCAGGGCAGATAACGGCCGAGACGAACAGTTACGTCTCGTTCCAACTGAGGAAGATAATGATACGGAAATTCGTACTGTGCATCCTGCAAACAGTACTTCGCTGTACTCGTCACTGTTAATCCCTGCCAGATCGCCTCATGCCACTACTTGCACAATGTCACAACAGATTGCGTTGCAAAGAAAGGTGTGGCCTCAGGGACCACAGCATGAGAACCGACCACATAACATAGTATGAGACATAGGCGAGGGCCGCCCCTTTGATACTGAGGATATGAACCAAAGGAAACAGCAAAACAAGGTAGAAAGCCGTAGCTACCACTTGCACCTTCAGCGAATTACGAGGCAAGCCCACGGCCAGCATAGAGGGCTGCAGGGAAAATGCGCATACCGCGATGACGATCGCCAGCAGGTAGAGCACGGCGACGCTGTATGCCGGCGAATACGCGGGTCCCACCGTGGCAGCGATCAACCATTTTCCAGAAAGAAAGAATGCAATCCAGCCCAACGTGGCGACGCCACCGACAACCAGCGTCGTCCGTTTGATAAGCGAAAGGAAGGCTCTCTTGCGGTTCCCTGCCCAGAGCCGCGTCAACTCCGGGTAGATCGACTGGTAAAGCGGGTCAATTAACCTCGGCAGCAAGCGGGAAAACTGCTTAGCCACTTTGAAGAGCCCCAAGGCTGCCGGCGTAGTCAGGCCGGCGATAATCAACTCGTCGGCCTCGCGCGATACCATGCGGATCGTGGAGTTCACGTTGGTGGTCCATACATAATCCCAAATTCCCGGGAAACTGCTGCGGATACCACCGAAAGGTTCGTGGAAAACGCCGCCGAGATCCTCCTTCTTGAGCACCCAGAGGGACGCGAGAACTTGATATATCTGGCCAATCACTCCGGTGACAAGATAGACCAGCACAAAACCGAACAAGGCCTGTCCGGTCAGGAGGCACCACGCCACGCCTGCGAGCCTGATGACACCATTGAGCACAGCCGTATAGCTCAGTAGATCGAAACGGTCGAACAGACGCAGAACACCGATGGGCGTACCGCTGAGACTGAACAGGATCAAGATGCTGTACAAGACCAGCAAAGGACGAACGGATTGATCCCAACCCAGCAGTGAGATCACGGGGCCGCTCAGCGCAACTGCCAGAACCGTCCCAACGACGGCGCTGCCTATATCGAGAACGAAGCCAAACTTGATGAGTTTCCGTAACGCAGGCAGATCATCAGCTTGCAGCGCTTCGCTGCCAAATTTGATAATTGCCTGCCATGCGTTGAAAGTCACGAGTTTGCCGACCGTCAACTGGTATACCAGGACCAGCGCCAAAACACCATATCGCTCGGGGCCGAGTGCTCGGGCGGTCAGTACGGTTGCTATGAGCCCCAATACGGCCGCAACTGCATTGGCGGACAACAGCTTTCCGGCGTTGACGAACAAACGGCGGAAGACGTCGTCCTTGAACCAGGAAAGAATGCGGCGGCTGTTATAAAGGAACCAGTTGACTATAGCGTCCATAGATTATCGTTACAGGAGGAGCGTCACACGGCAAGAGACGGTGTGACGGTGTGACGGTGTGACGGTATGACCGTTTGACGGTATGACAGTCATACAGTATCACCGTCTCATCATATCACCCAGTTGTCCTCTCACTGACTCATTGCAACAATTTCCTCGTCGGTCAGCGCGCGGTCGTAGGCGCGGAGGTCGGCGAGGGTTAGGGGCCCGTATTTGTATTGGTTATTGATAAGTGATTATTGACGGTTGGGCGGCCCGGCCGCCGCGATGCGTCGCGCGAGCCGTCGCAAAGCGCAACGCGCCAAGCGCAAAGGGAACCACCACTCTGACAGCGTGAGGCCGTGACCATATCGCCGTCGCACCGGTTCAGCGGCCCCTGCGGAGCAATTGCTCGACCTGCTCGTAGATGCTCTGGGCGAAATCGTAAAATCGTTGCGCGTCCGCGAGCGTAGGCTTGCCGTCCGCGAGCAGACCGAGTTCTCCCGGATACCGAGCGTCGATGTACAGCTTATCCAGCTTCTCTATCAACACGATATCTTTGTCAAACGCCGCCTGCGACCTGACAATCTCGAATAATCTCCCCAGATTGTGGATTCGAATGTGACCCAAAGCGTACTCTTCGATGATGGCTTTGAGTGACTTCTCAATGCACTGCTGCGAATGAAACGCCACCATATGGGTCAGGTATTCATCTGCGACGATCTTCGACATCACCCGCAGGTCGTCTTGCGCTGCGTTAAGCCAGTGTTTAGATATTTCTTTCATACAAGACCTCGCCCCGGGCCATCACCTCCCTGGAAAACATGCTGTCCAATCGAATGAAGGCGTCATGCATCGGTATTGTATGGACAATCAGATCGAGAGGAACACGCTTGTTGATCTCGCGCAATCGAGAAGCCACCTTCAGATAATACTGCATGCTCTCCTCATAGGTAGCCGGCAGAACGTCGTCGGCCGTCACCACGTAAAGGTCGATGTCGCTGTCCTCCCTCGGTTCGCCCCAGGCATAGGACCCGAACAGAATGACTTTCACAGGATGCACGGGCACCAGTGCGTTCCTGATCCGCGTCTGCAACTCGTCTGAAAGCTTTACGGCATTGATGGCCATTAGTGTATTCTATCGCCCCGCATCGTAACGCGCCAAGGGGCAAGCAAGCCCATTGATCATTGATGATAGAATCTGTGTCAGTTTGCCACGATCTGCGGCCGATATCCGTCGTGACTGCCCGGCTTGTCGATTGTCGCACTCCACCACCGTGCCACCATCACACCTGGCCGCTCAGGGCGATGATTTCCTCGTCGCGTAGCGCGCGGTCGTAGGCGCGGAGGTCGGCGAGAGCGAGGGGCCAGTCGGAGGCGGTGGTTCCGTAGACCTGGCCGAGGGCTCGGGGGTCCCAGGTGTCGGCGAAGAAGGTCCGGGCGCAGTCGGGGCCGGTTTCGGTGTCGGCGACGACGCCGTCGATCCATAGGGAAAGGGTCTGGCCCCGGCGGCGGCAGACGACGCAGCGCCACCGGCCGTCGAGCAGGCCGGCGGGCGAGGCCAGGGTCGCGTACCCGGTATCGCTCCAGCGGGCCTGCCAGCGAATGCAGCCGGAGTTGAGATAGATTTTCAGATACGGCTCGGCGTTCGAGCCCGCCCGACGAAAGAAGTACTTCGAGACGGCGCCGGGGTCATCGGCCTGGAGCCAGAACGCCAGGGTAAAGTCGCAATCTGCACCGACCAGATCGCCCAGCAGGGCCGGACCGAAATCGATGCGGTCGTCTACACCGTCGAAGGCCAGGGCCGTCGCGGCGTTGGGGCCGGGGACGCTGTGGGCGGCCGTGCTCGCATCGCCGGTCGGGTCGATCAAGACCTGGTCCTGACCGCCGGCGGCGGTATCGCGAACCGTCGCGCTGGCGGCGTTGTCATCCATCGGCAGGTCCAGGACGGGGGCTCGCAGATCGGCCGTCAGCTCGATCCGATAGAGAAAAATACCGTCCGTCGGTGCGGGGTTGTTGTCCACCTGGCAAAAGCGCACCCGCAGCTCCGGGCCATACGACAGGCCCCACTGGGCCAGCGCGGCGTCGAGGTCGAGATCGTAGGTCGTAAAGCGGTCGGACCGTAAATGCCGCAGGTCCTGGATTTCATACCAGGCGGCGCCGTCAGCACTGACTGCTACGCCGTCGAATGCGACCTCGTCGCCGAACGGGCTGGCCGGCGGTGCGTGCGGCTCGTCGCCGAACTCCTTGGCCTCGAAGGCAAGCCGTGCGTGCTCGCAGCCGGACAGGTCGAATACCAGGGTGACCGCATTGCGGGCGTATCCCATACCCTCGACGGGGTCGGACATGCGGACCGACAGACCGTCGGGTAGAGTCGACAGGTCGATGCCGGGACCGGTTTTTAGAATGTCAGTCGGTGCTATTCTCATCGCTCATCTGTCTGACAGTGGGACAGTTTGACGGTTTGACAGTTTGACAGTGGGACAGTTTGACAGTTTGACAGTGGGACAGTGGGACAGTATGACCGTATCACCGTCACACCGTATCACCGTACTACCGTCACACCGTCACACCGTCACACCGTATCAATAATGGGCGCACCAGCGCGCGGCGTCTTTCATCATTCGACCCAGTTTCTGTCCGATTTCCCGGCACTTGGCGACGAGCGTTTGATACTCGGCCTCCGCCAGATATCCACACGTGAACGCCGTTCTCAGCCAATGCCGGGTCTCCAACTGCTCACCGTCGGAATCCGACAGCTTGCTGATGAAGTGAGCCTTGTATCGCCTCTTCGCCCAAGCCTCTGCAATATTCGCTCCCACGGAACGGGAGCTTCGACGGATTTGATCCACGAGGGAATACTTCTCCTCATTCGGAAAACGTTTCGTCAGTTCGTAGATCTCCTGCTGCAGCCCAGCGGCCAACCGGTAGACGTCCAACTCCTCAAAATCCTTTACAAGCGACATTTTTTCAGTGTGACCGTATGACAGTATGACAGTGTGACGGTGTGACCGTGTGACGGTGTGACCGTGTGACGGTGTGACCGTGTGACAGTACGAGAGTGTGACAGTGGGGCCGTATGACCGTATCACCGTCCCCCCGTCATACCGTCATACCGTCATACCGTATTACCGTCAAACCGTCGCGCCGTCATGCCGCAATCTCGATGCCTTCGCGGCGGATGTTCCGGGCGTACGCGGAAGCCGACAGAGGTCCGGTCTCGAAGGCCTCCTGACTGACAATGGCCACGGAAATGACGTAGCCTTCCTGGAGGCTCAACTCCCAGGCCCGATCCAGGATGCGTCGTTTCGCCACTGGAGTCACGTGCCGCAACTCCAGCAGAAAATCGAGATCGGATTCGGGATCCCAGTCCTCCCTCACCCGCGAGCCATAGGCGTAGACCCGTACAACACCGACGTCCGGAGCGAGACTATCGATCAACTTCCGGGCCACTTCTCGAACGTGCGCATCCATTGGGCTGCTCCTTTCGTATTACCGAGATTCCCCTGCCCTCCCCGCAACGATACCTTACCGGGCCCTCCAAGTCAATGTTTGAGCCCTTCAGCGATCGCTGTGGTGCACCGGCCTCACGGTATGACGGTGCAACGGTGGGACGGTGGGACGGTGGGACGGTGGGACGGTGGGACAGTGTGACCGTATCACTGTCATACCGTATTACCGTCAAACCGTCGCTCCGTCCGGGCGGACTCCGTCCCCGTCGGTTGCACTGTACCGACGTCACAGGTTCAGGCGGCTTTGTCGCGTCCCCGTCAGCTTTTACGCGTGAGGGTTCTCTGGGAGCAGCGGCCGCTTAGCCTGGTACAATTCCTTACGTTCGAACCGTCTCGGTAGCGTCCTGATCCCGGTGGCCGGCACGGGCGTGACTTTCGACCGGTAAGGCCGAGCCCCCCACGCGTCTCTCGTCCGGCGGTGCATGCGGCAAGGATGGCGAATCCGACTCAAGTGCGGACAATCGGTTTTCAGAGCGACGGCATTGCTTGCAGTATTCGCGGGCGAACGCCAGAAAGACTCCAAAAACCAGCGCGACGATCCCCGCCAGCATGGTCTTTCGAACCGTCCCCCGGGCCTTGCGCCGCTCCGGCGGAGTGGCGGGATCGAGCACCTGGATCGTCGGCATGCTCTTGGCCTCTTCGATCTTGGCGATCTCCGATTCGCGAATGAGAAGCTCGTACAGCATTTCCTGCACCTGGGCCTCGCGGCTGGGGATGCTCTCGATCCGGCTGAGCTTCTGTTCGATTTCCTTCAGACGATTCTCCAGAAAGACCCTTTTGCTGGTCGCCTGGCCGGAAGAGAGCCTTTTGTTCTGCTCGTCAAGCTCTTCCACGTAGGCGTTGGCGATCGCGGCCGCCCGGTTGGCATCGCGGTCCTCCACCGAAATGTAGACGAGGCCCTCGTCCGAGGCGTCGATCTTCGTATTCTCGCGGAGCTTCTTTCGGGCTTCGTATCTCTGGCCGTCCACCTCGTACACACCGGTCAGGTCGAACCTCTCGACGAGGGCGTCCGAGACGGCCCGGCTCTCTAATATGCCCACGTACACGTCCGCCACGCTGGTGACATCCATAACGTTGCGCAGCAAAGCCGATTCCGCTCCGCCCAGCATGCCCGCGCCCAGACGCGAGCTGCCCTCCAGCGAGTCCAGGGGCGGCATAATGGACGTCCGGGCAACGTAGGCGATCGGCGAGAGAATACACACTACTCCGGTAGCAACGGCAGCGAGAACGCAAATCACCAGAATCATGCGTCGATATCTGTGAATCACGCGCAGGTAATCGAACAGGTCGATTTCCTCGGCCGGACCGCCCGCTCTCTCGTGCGGTATTCGTTCTTCACGTGCCATGCTCAATTACCCCGCTACGAATGCGTCATATCGCAAATGCCACGCCGGCGGCGACAGCGATCTGGAAAATAATCTGCGTAATGTCTTTCGTGGTTTTGATCCAAAGGAAGCGGTCCAGCTTCCTGGGGACCACAATCGTATCGCCCGGTTCCATCCGCAGGCTCATGAACCCGCCGAAGAACCAGGAATTGTATTCGGAATTCCAGGACACCAGCTTGCCCCGGCTGCCCTGCTCCATACTCACCACCGAGCCGTCGGCCTTGATTACGCTGACCTGCTTCTTGTCGGCCTCTTTGGTCATCCCTCCCACGCGGCCGAGGTAGTAACCCACCGTGTTGCCTTCCTCGTACAGCAGCGACGTGGCGTTGAAAACCTCGCCCACCACGTGCACGATGCCAGGCATCTGCGGAACGGTCAGCGTATCGCCGTCCTCCATTTCCACATCGTGCCGGCTGCCCCTCAACTCTTCCAGAGGCTCCAGCTTCACCACCACGCGTCCCGTCAGTTCGGCCGCCCGCAGCTTGGAGAGAAGCTCCTTCTTGGCCTCCAGAGCCGCCTGCTGGCCCTTGACCGTCTCGGCGTCCAGCGCGCCGCTGATGCGAGCCTCGCTGCCGGCCAGCACGGATTCCTCAATCTCTCGAATCAACTGGTCCAGGCGACGACGCTGGATCTCTCTGGCGCTTTCGCGGGTGAAGACCGCTCCGCGCAGATAGGCCCGCTCGGTGAAACCGCCCGCTCGCTCGATCAGCGAACACAGCGTCTCGCCCCTGTGCACGGGGTACGTGCCGGGGAACCGGACTTCGCCGAGGATTTCGGCGGTCCGCTCGAACTCAAGATCCGGAATCGGACGGATGACGAGATGGTCGTAATCTCGCAGCAACAGGTTGTGCGTGGGATCGCCCGCCAGCGCCTTTTCCAGATCGACGTCGATGGTTTCCGTCGTCATACCCTGCTGAGTAACGTGTCTGCGGGTGATCTCGGCATTGCGCAGATAGGCGTTTTTGCGCAGCCCGCCAGCCTTGTCAATCAGATCGCTGACCCGCATGTGCGGGACCAGCCGATACTGGTTGGGGTCAAAGACCAGGCCCAAGATGTTGACGGCCTCGCTGATTCTCTCATCCCAGGGAAACACGCGGATCGTGTCGTATTGCCGCAGCTCAAAGTTCTCCGGCGTCTCGCCGGCGAGCAGCTTGCCCGTGTTGAACGGAATCGTGACGGGATGAAGATCGGGAGGAACGAGCCTTTCCACTTCCCCATAGTTGAGGTTTGGTTGGTCCAACAACATATCGTAAGAGGTCAAAACGTCCCGCAGTCGCATCCCCGGCTTCCATTCGTACGTGCCCGGGCGCACCACATGGCCGGCGAGATGAACGACTTTCTCCTCCCGCGACGGCACCGCAAAGACTTTCACGACGTCGCCGTCCTGCAAGGTCACATTCGCCGCCGGATCCCCCTGCACGTCCCCGTCTCGCGATATGTCGAAATCGACGACGATACGCCGCTGGTGATTCTCGATTCTCTCGACCTGCACGCGCTGAAGCCATCCGGTGAACGTCACCCCGCCCGCCACGTCCAGAACGTCTCCCAGGGTCATCGTCCCCGCCATTTCGTATATCGCCGGCCGTTTGACGTTGCCCGCCACACCCGCGACGGAACCGATCAAAGGAATGAAGATCGTATCCCCGTCCTGCAAACGCAGATCCCCGCTCTTGTCGCCGCCGAGGAGAAAATCGTAGAGATCGATCTGCACGGGATCCGCACCGTTTCGCAGCACGCGGATCTTTCTGAGGCTTCCGTTCTTGGACGGTCCGCCGGCGGCAAAAAGGGCGTTGATCACGGTCGAAAGCGAACTGATGGTGTAACTGCCGGGGGCCGATGCCTCCCCCACCACAAAAACGCGGATGGACCGCAAGCGATCCATGGTAACGACCATCTTGAAGTCGGTATACTTGCGGGACAGCTCGTTCTGAAGATAGCTCTCCAGCTCGGCGAACTTCATTCCCCAGACCTTCAACGCCCCCACTTCCGGCAGGACGACCTGACCGTTTCGATCGACGCGCAACGGATATTGGGCGTCGACCCGGCCCCATAGCGTCAGCGTGAAACTATCCCCCGGCCCAATCACATAGTTCGGGCCGACCGGAACATTGTTGACCGGCGCGAAGGTTGTCACGGGCTGGCGAAACATCGCATACCCAAACTGGATCAAATCGAGGGGCACATTGCAGACGTCGGGTGGAAGCTGCCGGGAAAGAAGCAGCTCGATCCTGGAGGGCTCTTCCGCAATGTCTCTCCCTGGACCCTCCTCGCCCGCGGGAAGATTGGGCTCGTTGGGCTCGTTGGGTTCCTGCGCCGCCAGTCGTTGCGACAACCGATCCAGCGATTCCCGCGACAAGGACTGGGACTCTGTCGAGCGCAGAGCGCCGGCCCGGAGCAACGATTGCGCCCGGCCTTCCAACGCCGGGAGAAGAACTACGCATGCGAAAAAGAGCACAGACAAGGCACCGTGGCGGACACGATCGCTTCGTGGAACGCGCCGCGAGCGGATTCGCCTGCCCGCCGGGAAAACCGGCCGCCCCCCCATGCCGTCCGAGTTCTGCGGAGGTCTGCAGGATTTCATTCCACACTCCTTTGCGTTTCAACCAATCCTATTCCACTACCTGATTCGCACAACCAAGCTCTTCGACGCTCTCAACAGGCACAGGTATCACACCCCTGGCCTGTGGTGCCACCTTTCTCTTTCGCCCTCGCCCGCTCAACAACTGGCACATGGTACCGCAAACGCCCCCCCTGTCAAGGCATTTCTGGCTCCGCGCGACGCGCGGCCCGCCGCACATCATCATGGCCGCCAAACACTGGTCGTCACAAAGGCAAAACAATGCCAGCCCGTTCTGTTTTATCGGACAACCAGGCTGAAAATCTTCACATCTTAATTCGCTCATGCCGTCAATCTGACCGGCGGCGCACATTCCACTTGACCCAACGGCATTGATGCCTTACCCTCTGGCCCGCTTTACATGGATGGCAACAGGAATTATTTTGATAACCGGGCTATGCGAAGGATCGCGGTTTCGCTACTTATACCAATCGCACTGACCTTCCCGTGTCATGCCCTGGTCTCGACCAACGTGCCGCTCGATCACTGGAGTTACGACGCGGTCGAGAAGCTGGCGAACTACGGGTACATCGACAGCGCCATGCTGGCTATGAAGCCCGTCACGCGAGTGGAGATGGCCAGGCATATCACTCAGGCCCGACACCAGTTCGACCGAGAGGACGCCCCTCCCGCAATCCTGTCGAGCTTGCTTGACAGACTGACAAGGGAATTCAAGGCGGAGCTGATTCTCATCGGCGCCATCGACGGGTGGCACGGCGATTCCTTCGTCAAGCCCGTCGAAGATCCCTACGTCAAATACCTTTACGCCAGGGAACACCCGGACCTGGAGAATCTGCGGGGCGACAAGTTCGAGGACGGCTCCAACTACCGGGCGGGCTTTGCCTCGCGCGGCAAATTCTTCGACACGTTCGCCTATTATCTGCATCCGGAGTACAGGGATGCTTCATCGGCCGGCGATGGCGACGTCGATCTGATCGAAGGCTACGGCAAGGTCGCCGTCGGGGACTACGAGCTTCAGATGGGCAAGGACTCGCTCTGGTGGGGACCGGGCTACCGCGGCTCCATTCTCATGAGCAACAACGCCCAACCGCTCCGGATGGTCAAGTTCAGCAATCCACAACCCATCCAACTGCCGTGGATCTTCGGCTGGTTTGGTCCTTTCAAGGGAGAATGGTTCCTGACCGAGCTGGAAGAAGACCGGGACGTTCCCGAGGCCCGGCTCTCCGGCATCCGGCTCAACGCTCGGCCCCATCCCCAGGTCGAGCTGGGCCTGTCACGACTGGTGATGTTCGGCGGACGAGGCGTACCCCGGGTGGACCTCTTCGACTACGCCAAAGCCTTCTTCGCTCTGAGCGAACAGTCAGAGAACAACCAGCTTGCCGGATTCGATGTGTCGTTTCTCCTGCCGCTCGGCCAAAACATGCCGCTGCGTTCGGTCAAACTGTACGCCGACGCCGCCGGCGAAGACGAGGCCGGTGGCTACCCCAGCAAATGGGGCTACCTTCTCGGCGCGCAGTTCAACGATCTGCTGCGCACGGGACGAACCGACCTGCGCATCGAGTACGCTGACACCCACAAGGTCTTTTACGAGCACAGCCTCTACACCTCGGGCTACACGTACAAAAGCCGCGTGATGGGCCATTACATCGGCCCTGACTCCCGCAACGTGTTCTGTCAGGTCTCGCACTACGTGACCGATGACATGGTCGTGGACGTGGGATTCGACCGCCGGGTTTACGATCAGTCAACGCATACACAGAGCCGGTTGAACGTATTCGAGTGCGACCTGACGCTCTTCGCGTCGGCGGACTGGCAGGTCAGAACGGGCTATCGGTATGAGGACGGCAGTACCAGCGAAGAAGACAACCACATTTTTCAGCTTCAACTGATCCGGGAATTCTGAAAGAACGCAGCCCTTCACGGGACAGAAGAAGGGATCGGTGCCGGTCGCCGAATATCGGCATAACACCATCCGTTTCACGTCGACCGGCGGATTCTACCCGGCGATCGCTTTCCAACTCTGACCGAGTTCTTCCATCAGGGCAATGACTTCCCGAATCATATCGGGGTCGCGGCTCGCATTCGCCTGGCGCAAACGCCCGTTCATGAAAAGGTAAAGTTTTCGCAGGTTCTGCGAGATCTCCCCGCCACCGTCCATGTCCAGCACGGCGTTGAGCTCGCTGATGATATCCTGGGCGCGGTTGATATACTGCCCTTTGGCGGCGTAATCGCCCGCTTCCAGCTCCTTGACCGCCAGCTTCATGAACTTGATGGCGCCGTCGTAAAGCATGACCACCAAGCGTCCCTTGCTTTGCGTGCCGATAGCCGTCTGTTGATATGCTCCGATTCCATTCATGATTCCGTTCCTCTGATAAACACGAGCCTTGCCGTTGCCACCGCAGCCTCCGCTGCTCACCGGCTCCAGAGATGGCATATCACCCGATAACCGTCAACGATAGGGAGATGACTGCCGGAGGTGCACCGCAGTCATCTCCCCGTCTATTGTCAAACTCAACACTGCTGTAATGCTTAGCGCAGCAGCGTCAATGCCATCTGCGGAATCGAGTTGGCCTGCGCCAACATCGCGGTACCGGCCTGCGACAACACCTGATTCCGGGTCAACGTCGCCATCTCCGTTGCGACGTCCACGTCCGAAATGCGAGACTCGGCGGTATGGAGGTTCTCCGTCTGAATCCCGAGCACCTCGCCGGTCGACTCGAGACGATTGATCATGTAACCGAACTTGGCCCGGGCGGTATCCTTGATGGTGATGGCGCTGTCCAAGGTCGTCAGCGACGCGCGGGCGCTGGCGTCGGTCGTAATGGACAAATCCGTGATTCCCAACCCAGCCTTGGTCATTTTGCTGCCCTCAACGCTGATCAGGTCGCTCTCGCCGCCGAAGTGAATCGACACGCTGGCGGAGTTGTCGAGCATTTTGATCCCGTTGAATTCGGTCGCCGTCGCGATACGCTCGATCTCATTGGCCATTTCACCGAACTCATTGTTCATGATGTCCCGCTGCGCCGAGGAATAGGAACCCGTCGCCGCCTGCTCGGCCAATTCCTGCATGCGCACCAGCAGGTTATCGATAACCTGCATGGCCCCTTCCGAGGTCTGCAGCATGCTGACGCCATCCTGGGCGTTTCGCGTGCCCTGCTCCAGTACGGCGATATCGGCACGCATCAGTTCGCGAACCGCCATACCGGCTGCGTCATCACTGGCACTGTTGATGCGCAAGCCCGACGACAGACGCTCGACCGACGTGGCCAAGGCGTCGTAGCTCTGCCCGAGATACCGGGCAGCATTTGCCGCCATCATGTTATTCTTGATTGCCAACATATTCGCAACTCCTTAAAAAAGACCCCAATTTGGCCCCTTGCTAAAGCATGTGCCTGTCTGTACCAATAGAAACGACCTCTCGGCCTTTCACGCTCAATTATCGACCAATCCACTTGAGACTTAAGGCCATTGCAGCGGCGAAATTGCGGCCCGGGGAACGGCCCTCTAATATGGCTGCTGACGGCACTGATATGGCCCCTCATCCGAAAGGGACCGTCACATAAATCGAAAAAAAATCTCTCTTCACAGAAACGACCCTCATGGAAAACGCGAATTCCCCGGCTTTCGACGCCCTCTGCTTCGACCCTGCCCCCCACCGGCGCAGGAGGAGATTTTTCTCACAACAATCTCACTCAAACGCCGATAATCCTTGTGTCGGCGTCGAATCGGACATCCGACCTGCCGGCGAGATCGGCGTCCCTGCAAGGCACCGAGAAAAAATGTGGCACAAGTGGGAGTGGGACATAAGGGTTCTCATGCCTCAACAAGAAAGACCTGCCGTCTTCGGCAAAGCACGGACGGCAAAAGGAAACATGAACGACAAAACGCTCCTCGTTTTCAACTGCCATGAACCCTGGGTACACCAGCTCGGCGCCCTGGGGTATCGTCTGGACGTGATCGTCGCTTTGAAGGGCCGGTATAACGAAGGATGGGATGAGCGCATGCGTCCCCTGCCGGCCCACGCTCGACTCATCACACTGGCACAGGCCCTCCAGTCCTCGACAACCTACTACTGCATCATCACCCATAACACCACCGACCTGCTCGACGTCCGATCCCGTCCCGAGCCACGGCTTCTGGTCTTGCACAGCACACTCGAAGGCCGACGACGCGAGGAACACTCCACCATCGACCCGAAAGGAATGAAGGACGCGCTCAGAAAGTATCTCGAACTCATCGGCGGCCATGCCGTCGCGACATCCATGTACAAAGGTGAATCCTGGGGGTTCACCGACGACATCGTACACTTCGGCATCGACGTGGATGACTACCTCTCATACTCGGGCGAGAAGGCAACGGGTCTTCGCATCTGCAACTTCATCAACAGCCGGCGGCGGATCTTTCTCTGGGATTTCCACGACAAAGCCTTTTCCGGCCTGCCGGTGACACTCGTCGGTCACAATCCCGATATCCCCGGCGTCGAGGCGGCCCGTGACTGGAACCATCTCAAACGCATTTTACAGGCCCACCGCTTCTACATTCACACAGCCGATCCGCAACTCGAGGCAGGATACAACATGGCCACCGCCGAGGCCATGGCCGCCGGCCTGCCGGTCCTGGGCAATCACCACCCGACCTCTCCAATCAAGCATGGGGTCAGCGGTTTCCTGAGCGACCATCCCGATGAACTGCGGCACTACGCCCGGATCCTGCTCGAAGATCGTGAACTGGCCGGGCTCATGGGACAAAGAGCCCGCAAGACAGTGCGGGAACAATTCTCGCTCAGACGCTTCAAACAGGCGTTCCTGCGTTCCATCGAGATCGCACGGCGCAAGTGGTACACACGAAAAGTGAACCCCTCGTCGCTGCCTCTCGACCCGATGCGGCTTGCTGGCGCGGCAAAGTGAAATCCGTGCGACACCGTTTCCGGCTCACATAAGCAGGTCGATACGATCCGTGGCCTGCCCAACCGGAGGCAGACCGGTACCAGCGTACTCAAGGTGCCTGTGGTGACCTGCGTCGTCGACGGACCGATCCGAACCACCAGGACGTCCCATCCGATCCGTGTCGGAGTCGGAGTTTTGTCGCTCGGACCACGCCTCCTGTTGCGTCTGTTCCTTGGCCAGATCCCTCTCCGGTTCCTCGCCAACGACGACCTCAAGCCGCGTGACGTGGACACCGGAATCCCGCAGGCCGTTCACCACCTCCGGCAAGGCTTGCTCTACTTCGTACCTCGTTTCCGCCTTGCTCACCTCCAGGGTGGCATCAATCCGGTCACCGTCGCCTTGAAACCGTACGACGATGTTCCCGAGTTCCGGAGGACGCAGGCGCACGACGAGCTGTCGGTCGCCCCGGGCCAGGGAAACCTGCATGGAATCGAGCATTTGTTCGCGAATGCTCGGCGTTGCGTCTGCGAGTCCGGCCTCCTGGGCATTTCCCGGCGCGAGAGTCTGAGCCGCGATTGGCTGGGGACCAGCCGGAGAGTTCGGCTCCATCACCCCCCCCGGCGCAACCACCTCATTCGCACTCGCACTGAAATTGGACACCCTTGCCTGCTCCTCGCTCGTCTGCGAAGCAGCAGCGTCCGTCCGCTGGGCCAACAGGGCCGCATCGTCGGCTCCATCGCGGCCACGGCTCTCCCCCCGCCGATCATCGGCACTCTCCTCAACGTCGCGTAATGCCCCAGACCCCGGCTCAACCGCCTCGGGCCCTGGCTGCCGTGAGGTTTCCCCGGGTTTCTCCTCGGCCGCCGATGCCTCCTTCAGCGTCGGCGCGTGCGCCACGCCTTCAGCGCCCTGGCGCCCGCCTAACGGCTCGTCCAGGGCTTTGATGCCATCAGCCGGCCCCTCCACATTCACAGAACCGCCGTCGCCCGCAACGTCCGACTCGGGCGAACCGCCCGGTAACACAGAAGCTTCACCCCCGGCCCTGGGAACCTCGCCGGCAATCGAATCGGACAACACACTGTCGGCCCCCCCCTCGGCCGCGACCACGTTTCCCCCAACTGCCCCGGGGCCGGCCTTGTCGCTAAACCCTTGTGAATCAACAACTTGAGATTCAACAGCCGCATCACGCCCCGGCACCAGGGCTGGCTCGACCGCTTTGATTCCCGTCAGTGTCGGTGCCTGCGTCACGGCCGTCGCAGACTCGGCCAGCCCCGAACTGTCCAATGGCTTTGCCTCATCCACTTCGGCCCCCAATGGAGTCACAGGCGTATTCTCAGCAACTTCTCCAGCGATTTCAGACAGAACGACCTCCGGGGCACTATCCAGAGCCGAGGCGTCCTCGTCCCCGCCTGCATCTGCTTCCTTCCTCCGAACCGACCCCGCCGCAGCCTGATCCGCAGTAGCAGCAGAATCCTCGTTTGCAGTAGAGGACGATCCAAATGCGTCCGTTTTCTTGATATTATCGCACTTCGAGTCTCCCCGCGTTTGCGCCGCAGCTTGCACATCGGCAAACAACCGCTCGGGCTGATCCGCCGGCTGCCCCTGGGAAACTCGCCCGGACGGACCGTTCGAACATGCGCCAACAACCATTCCGTCGAGGATCGTTACAGAAGTAGACATATTTCAGATACCCTCAAGAAGCCTACACATACCTGTCTAACTGCTAATACAGCAAGCCGCGTGCCAACGGACCGCGCGACCCCACAACAGAAGCTAACCTCTTGTAAACAAAACACTTACACCCCCACTGACCATCCTTGACGCGAACGAACGGTCAACATCCCGCGAGGGATCCGGAGGAATGTTCCTCAGCGCGGCAGAATCTTCCTGCTTCCGGCGTTCGTCGAGCCCGTCAACTCTGCCCCCAGCCGGTCCCAGGCAGCGCGTCAAATTACACGACCCCTTGTATAGAATCCTGACAGGGTCCCGGTGCCATACGGAGGCAAATTTGACCGCTCGACGCGATCAAATCAGCGATTCTTGCCGGAAAAACCCCTGCGAGCCCCCAAAACGGTCGCCACCTGCGATTTGGCACGGTTATTGCAGTTTTCCACCCTCTGCAAGAGAGAACGTATGTCAAAATAGGCAAATTGGAAAGGAAACACTATGCCACCGGTAACCGGCATCACCGACCTGCTTGAAGCCGGCATCAAGGCTGAATGCCTGCGCCAGAAGGCGATCGCCGGCAACGTGGCGAACCTTGAGACGCCTGGCTACCGTCGAATCGACGTCAAATTTGAGGAATTGCTCGCCAGGGTGCTGGACTCGGGCGACGAGGTGGACCTGGAGGGCACCCGGCCGGAGCTCTACCAGCCGAAGAACACGCTGGTGAAGTCCAACGGCAATGACGTCAACCTGGAAATTGAGATGGGGGCGCTGATTAAGAACTCTCTGCGACATACAGCCTATGTCAGAATCCTCCAGAAAAAATTCTCACAAATCGAAGCAGCCATCAGCACAAGTGGATAACCAAAGCCGGCGAACAGTCCGGGCACAACCCGAAGAGCACAACTGCCGGATCAAAAGGATTTACCCAATGAATGTAGACAACGCGTTCGGCCCCATAGACATAGCGGTTTCCGGCATGCGAGCGCATCGCAAGCACATGGAGGTCATTTCCTCCAACATCGCCAACTCTCGCACCGTGGATAGCGGCCAGGGCCAGCCGTACCGGCGTCTCGAAGCAATCTTCAAGACCGACGGTGAGGGCATCAGCGGGGTCAAGATCGGCGATCTCGTTGAGGATACCAGTGCCCTCCAACGCGTCTACGACCCCGGTAACCCCATGGCGGATGCTTCCGGCTACGTAAACATGCCCAATGTGCATCTCCCGGTCGAAATGATGAACCTGACAATTGCCAGCAGGATCTACCAGGCAAACTCCGTGATCCTGCGACGCTACCAGAAACTGGTCGAAACGACACTCGAACTACTTCGGTGAGTGGGGACGAACGAATGATTCACTTCGATCCAAACGTTAATGCAGCTTCACCCAACGCCAAGCCGTTGGTGCCGCAGACGGAGAATACCGGTGCGGCGAAAACAGATTTCTCCGAGGCCGTCAAGAACATCGGCAAGTCCATATCCAAAGTCGATGATGTCCAGCAGGCCTCGGATGCATCCGTCCAGGAACTGTTGACGGGAAAGAACAACGACATCACCGCGGTCGTCTCGGCCGTGGCAAAAGCGGACATGAGCTTCAAGGTCCTCGTCGGCGTGAGAAACAAACTCATCGAAGCCTACAAGCAAACCATGAACATGCAGTTATAGGCGTCGCGCTATCTTATCCCGTCCTGCGGGCGGGCCTTTTGCATAGTGGGCGGTAATCCGGTCACGAGGCTCCATGGATTTTGGACAGAAGGTCATCTTGGTCTGGCAGAAGATCGGTCTCGTACAGCGCGCGCTGTTGGCGGCGGTGCTCGTGGCCGCGGGCCTCATTGGCGCGACCCTGGTCCACTGGGCGCGCAAGCCGGACATGCGGATGCTGTACCAGGAACTGGCGCCGGCGGAAGCTTCCAAGATCACGGAAAAGATCAGCGAAAAAGACATCTCGTACGAACTGCGAGACGGCGGCACGACCGTCTACGTCCCGAAGCAGCACGTATATCAGCTCCGGCTGGATCTGGCCAAGGAAGGGCTGCCCGTGGGCGAGCAGAGCGGGTATAAACTCTTCGACGACGAGAAGATCGGGGTCAGCCCCTTCGTCCAAAACGTGAACCTCAAGCGTGCGCTCCAGGACGAGCTGGCCAAGAGCATTCAGATGATCGACGGAGTCGCCCTCGCCCGCGTCCATATTGTCGACCCCGAGCAAGGCGTCTTCGCTTCAGATACGGAACAAACGAGCGCCTCGGTGGTCCTGCGGCTCAGGCCGGGCTACCGACTCAGCGCCACCAATATCGCCGCCATTACCCACATGGTTTCGGGAAGCGTCAAAGGGCTCAAATCGGAAAACGTCACCGTCGTCGACGGCCAGGGCCACCTGCTCTCGAGCCAGGATGATCCGAGCCTGGCGACGGGAGCCGGCACCGTCCATGACTACAAGGAGCGCGTCGAGCAGAACCTAGCAAAGAAGGCTCAAGACATGCTCATCGCGGTGCTGGGGCCCGGCCGGGCCACCGTTCAGGTCAGCGCCGTCATAGACATGAACAGCGTCAGCACCATCACGGAGATATACGATCCGACCGCCAAAGTGGCAACCAAGGAAGAAATCACCAACAATTCCGAGACGCCAGCGAAAGGCTCCGGGCAACAAGCCGCGGGGGGAGGCACCAAGAAGGACGAAACCATTCTCACCGAATACCAGGTCGGAAAAACGATCAAGCAGGAGACCGTTCTTCCTGGTGAAATCGAATCGCTGTCTGTCGCTGCCTTCGTTGACCTTTCCCCGCCGGATGTCAACCAGGTCGGCTCCGCGGGGCAAACGGCTCTGATCATGCAAGTCACCGAGGTGGAGGAGATCATTCGTACCGCCCTGGGACTGAAGCAAACAGACTCGCTCAAGGTGGTCAACGCCCGGTTCCACCAGTCCAGTGAGCCGCTGATCGAGGAGGAACCACGCGATTGGACGCGTTACGTGGCGGTGGCACGTCACCTGTCTCTTGGCCTGACGGCCGTCTGCGCGTTGGTGGTATTCCGCATCTTCAGTCGGGCCCGCAGCAAAGCGGTGGCCGAGGCACAGGCCCGCCAATTGTCCGGCGGCGCCGCTCCGGGCGGCCTGCTTCCCGCCGACGAGCCCTCCGCCGAGCCAATGATGCTGCGCCGCCAGATCACGCATGCCTTGAAAAGCAATCCCGAGCAGGTCAGGGAAATGTTCCAGAGCTGGATCGAGCAGAAGGAGTAAAGCGAACGTGGCACTAACAGGAAAACAAAAGGCGGCCCTTCTTTTGACCACTCTTGACGTGGCGACGGCCGCCGAGTTGCTCAAGGGCGTGGATACCCGCACCGTTCAGGAACTGGCGGTCGAGCTGAGCTATCTCGACGCCGCCGGCTACCGCAGCACCAAGCAGACCGCCGAAATCGCCCAGCAGTTCTGCAAGTCCCTCCAGAACGAATCCGGCTTTCACTTCAAGAATTTCGTACGCGAGATGCTCAAGAACACGGTCGGTGAAGAGAAGGCCAAACAAATCCAGCGGGACGTCCAGGATCTCCTGCAGAAACGCGACCCCTTCATCACAATCCGTTCGGCGGACCTGGAGACGCTGGCGGCGGTGCTGGAAACGGAACATCCGCAGGCCGTGGCGGTCGTGCTCTCTGAACTGCCGCCCAAGAAGAGCTCGGAGATCCTCGGGCTTCTGGCCGAGGGCTTGCGGGTCAGCGCGATCAGCAGGATGACGAGCATCGGCGGCATTACCCCGGAAGCAAAAACGCGAATCGCACAGATGATCCGCAAGCGCATCGAGGCAATGGGCGCCGCCCGGCAAAGCGGAACCGCCCTTCAGGTGCGCCCGGAGCAGTCGTTGCGCAAGGTCGCGGTCATCGTGCGGAATCTGGACAAGGACGTCCGTGACGGCGTTCTCGAAGCGATCCAGCAAAAAGACAAAGAGGCCGGAGAGAAGGTAACGAACCTGATGATTCTGTGGGACGACGTGCCCCTGGTGGCCGACCGTTCGCTCCAGCAGGCCCTGCGCGGCATCGACGAGCGGCAACTGGCCCTGGCCTTGCACGAGACTTCCAAGGACATTACCGACAAGGTCAAAAGCAATATTTCCGAGCGCGCCGCCGCCCGGATAGAGGAAGAAACCTCCTTGATGTCGTCACCCAAGAAAGAGGATATCCGTCAGGCACGGGAGAAAATCATCAACGTCCTGCGTGAACTGAACAAGACCGGGGAACTGACCTTCCAGGAAGAATAGCTGTGCCGGAAACACTCACAATCCATCTTGCCGGCCCCATCGCAGCGGTCGCTGCGTCGACGGTGATCAGTGCGCCCGGTACACCCGAGCAAGAGAGCAGGGAAGCCGAAGGCCAGGCGATGCAGGAGCAGCTTGCCGCGGCACTGGAAGCGGCGCAGCACGAGAAACTGCGCGAGATCGAGGCGCAGAAGGCAGAGCTGGCCCGGTCATGTGAAACGGTCGGCGCCATCGCCACCAGGCTGGAGAAGCTCTACCAGGACACGCTCGCGCAAAACCGCGCCGATATCGCCCGATTGGCCGTCGAAATCGCGCGGAAGATACTGATGCACAAAACCAGCCAGCGCGACTATGACATCCAGGCCATCGTGGAAGAGGCCCTGAAGCGCGCGCCGAGCCGGCAGGAAATAACGATTCGGCTGAACCCTGAAGATCTGCCGCAATGCCAGCAACTTCAGCACGCCCATCCCGACAGCCCGCTGGCCGAGGTAAGCTTCGTCGCCGATTGGAGCATCGCCGGCGCCGATTGTCTGGTGGAAACACCCAAGGGAGTCGTTAAATCATTCGTTGAAGAGCACCTCGAACGCATTGGCGAGGCGCTGGCGAAAGTGAAATAATCCATGACCGACAGCGAAACACAAGTAATCGACTTTGACAAGTACTACTCCGCTCTGCAAACGGTGGATCTGATGAGCTGCCAGGGCTACGTCGTTCGCGTCTCCGGCTCCACGGTGGAGTCGGCCGGCCCGGTCATCGGACTGGGGGAGCTTTGCGGCATCCACATCCGCGACGGCCGGCGGGTCCTGGCCGAAGTGGTGGGCTTTCGAAACGATCATCTGATTCTTCTGCCGCTGGAGCATATCGAGGGCATCTCGCCCGGCGACACTGTAACGGCCCGAACCACTCCGCGACACATCATGCTCAGCGAAGCCACGTTGGGCCGCGTCCTCAACGGCCTGGGCGAGCCCATTGACGGCAAAGGACCGCTGGGCGGAACGGACATGAGCCCGCTCGACGTGAGCAGCCCGCCGCCCCTGAGCCGGGAGAAAATCACCGAGCCTTTGGCCCTGGGCATCCGCTCCATCGACGGGATGCTGACCTGTGGAAAAGGACAGCGCGTCGGCATCTTTGCCGGCAGCGGCGTCGGCAAAAGCGTTCTCTTGGGCGATATCGCCAACTCCAGCGATGCCGCAGTCAATGTGGTCGCCCTGATCGGTGAGCGGGGACGCGAGGTCCGTGAGTTTCTCGAAGAGGACCTGGGTCCGGAAGGTCTGGCGCGCAGCGTAATCGTCGTGGCCACCTCCGATGCGCCCGCCATCCAACGGGTCAAAGCCGCTTTCGTGGCCGTCACGGTTGCCGAGTACTTCAGAGAAAAATCCAGGAACGTCTTGTTCATGATGGATTCCCTGACGCGTTTCGCCCAAGCCCAGCGGGAGATCGGACTGGCCGCCGGCGAACCGCCCGCAACGAAAGGCTACTGCCCGAGCGTCTTTTCTCTAATGCCCCGTCTAATCGAACGACTCGGCTGCAGTCGAAACGGAAGCATCACCGGCGTTCTCACGGTCCTTGTGGAAAACGACGACATGGGCGATCCGGTCGCCGACGGCGCCCGCAGTCTTCTGGATGGACACATCGTGCTGTCGCGAAAGCTGGCCGACAGAGGACATTACCCGGCCGTGGACATCCTGCAAAGCGTCAGTCGTCTGATGCCCGCCGTGGTCAGCGACGAGCATCGAGCGGCAGCGCAGAAACTCAAGGAAATTTATGCAACCTACGTTGACGCAGAAGACCTGATCAACATCGGAGCGTTCTCACCGGGCAGCAATCGGCGTATCGACGGGGCCATCAGCCTGATCGACCGAATCAACGGCTTTCTCGTGCAATCGACCCGCCAGAGAACCACGTTCGCAGAAACGGTCGGGCAACTGACGGAAATTACACAGGCCTGGGACACACTGCTCAGCGTGAACAAGTGATATGGGCACATAGATGAAGCGGTTTGCATGGCGACTGCAAAAGGTACTGGACGTCAAGACCAAAGAGGAGCAGGCCAAACAGATGAAGCTGTTTCGCCTGACCGAAATGCTGGCGGAGAAACGAAGTGAGTTGCTCATGCGGCAGCGAATATTGCAGGAGATCGTAAGCGGCATCAAGAAGAACAGGACCTCGGAACGCCTGGGCGTTCAGGAGTTTTTCCTGAAACACGCGACAACGAACGACGAGTGCATTCGTGCGCTTCGCAATGGAATCGCGGAACTGGAGGCCCAACAGAAACAGAAGATGGCCGAGCTTCTGGCCGCCCGAAAATTCAAAGAGGGGCTGGAACGCCTGCGGGCGGAGGCCCACGAGCGCTTTGTACGAGAGCAGGAGAAGCTCGAACAGAAAGAACTCGATGACAGAACAAGTGCGGTTCTCGCCTGGAGCGAGAATCTGCCGGAAAAACATGGTGCGTAAGACGTAAGAGCCGCGGACAAGCGGAACTTGGTCGGGAGCCTTACCCGTGAACAAAAAACTTATACTGATTGCCGCAGCCGCCGGCGTACTCAGCTTCGGCGGTGCGTTCGTGGCCGGCCGGTTCACCCAGCCGGCGGCCGTCATGGGCTCGGTGGACCCCAATCAGGCGACCGCCGCCGAGTCGCCTCCGCCCGGCGCCACGCCTGGGCCACCCCTCCTGGGGCCAACCGCGACATCGCCCGAAGACAGCGCCGGCGCAAGAGCCATGACCGAACAGCAACTCAAGGAACTGATCTACGAGGTGCGCGAGAAGGTTCAGGAATACGACCAGAAGCTGCAAGCGCTCGAACAGGAGAAAGACCGGCTGCGTATCGCCCAGCAGACGTTGAAGAAGGACGTGGAAACCCTCAACAACCTGCGTGTGGATCTGGCCGCCACGGTGGCCAGCGTCAAGACCGAACGGGACATGCTGACCCGGGCGCAAATCGAGGTCGAACAAACGGAGAAGGCCAACCTGGTCGCCATTGCCGCCGCGTACGATAAGATGGACGCCGCCAGCGCCAGTGAAATCCTCAGCAGCATGGCCCTCGGACAAACGGCAAACGGAGGCAGCAACCGGGCCACCAACCTTGATGACGCCGTCAAGATTCTCCACTTCATGCAAGACCGCACTAAAGCCAAGGTGCTGGCGGAATTAGTCAACACCGAGCCGACCCTGGCGGCGATGTTGTGCCAGAAGCTGAAACAGATCCACGAAGGAAGGTGAGAGCATGGACATCGCCACCATCATAGGCACGCTGCTGGGTTTTCTTGTCGTGATCGGCGCCATCGTCGCCGGTGGCGGAGCGGCCATGTTCTTCAACGTGCCCTCGTTGGCGATTACCATCGGCGGCATGCTCTGTGCGACCCTCATTCATTTCTCTCTCCCTCAATTCCTGAGCATTTTCTCCATCATCAAGAAAACGATCATCACCAAGATCCCTTCGCAAACGGATCTCATCCAGAAAATGGTCAACTTCGCCGCGATCAACCGTCGCGACGGCACGCTGGCCCTGGAATCGGAGATCGGCAAGCTCAGCGACCATTTCTTCGCCAAGAGCCTGCAACTGCTGGTCGACGGCCAGGATTCCGAATCGATTCGCGATCTTCTCACACCCGAGATACAGTACCTGCAGGAACGCCATGGTCTGGGCAAGAAGATTCTGGAGTTCATGGGCGCCTCGGCGCCGGCGTTTGGAATGATCGGGACCTTGATCGGCCTCGTGCAAATGCTGCGGAACCTGAGTTCACCCGACCAGATCGGGCAAGGCATGGCCACCGCCCTGCTGACGACATTCTACGGCGCCTTTGCGGCCAATCTGGTTTTCATCCCGCTGGCGGGAAAACTCGGCATCTACTCCAAGGAAGAGTCGATCTCCATGGAGATGGTGCTGGAAGGCATCTGTGCCATTGCCCAGGGGGATAGCCCCACGATTGTCAGAGAGCGGATGCAGGCATTTGTCTCTCACGGGAGACGCCAGGAAGTTAAGGCAACCGTGTAATGGCCTTGAAACGCAAACAGAATGAAGAGGACGATGCCGGCGGCGCGGCGGAATGGATGGTCACATTCAGCGACTGCATGACGCTGTTGCTGACGTTCTTCGTGTTGCTGATCAGCTTCTCCTCGTTCGACGAAAAAGTCTTCAAGAGGATGGAGTCGGCTCTGTCGGAAGGACTCTCCTCCATCGGCGTCTCAACGACGCGGCAGCGCAATGCCTTCCAGGAGACGCAGCAAATCGTGTACGACCAGCAGCTCGACCGGGGCAGTGAAACCCCCACGCAGGACGGCCGGTACGAATCCAACCCCAAGGAGAGTCTCGACTTCATGGATTTCCAAGACCAGAAGGTCTTTCTGGTGCCCTCGGACAAGATCTTCTGGGGCCGCGGCACGCTCGTTTCGCCCCACGGCCGGAAACTGTTTGCCGATATCGCCGCTCTGATCAAAACAATGCCCAACAGAATCGTCGTCTGCGAACACAGCCTTGAGAGACGCGAAGAAATCGATCAGGCAGGACTGGAGCGAGCCTGGAAAATCACGCAACTCCTGACCGAACGGCACGGGCTGGAGAAAACACGCTTCAGCATCTCGTCGGAGGCAACCGTGGCCCACGAGATCGTTCGAAACAGCGGCCTGTTCGCTGCCAATGCCAAGAGCGACCGCGTGCTTGAGATCACGGTACTGGACCGGAGCACATACCGGTGAGAAACGAAAAGGACCCGCCCCAGGACAGCAAGCCGAAGACGGCCGGCTGGATTGTCACCTTTTCCGATATGGTGACGCTCTTGCTGACGTTCTTCGTCCTGCTGTTGAGTCTGGCCGAAGTGCAGGACCCCGAACTCTTCATGAAAGGCCGCGATTCCTTCTGGGAATCCATCCGCTACTGCGGACTGGGCAACTTGCTCGGCAACAACGTATCGGTCGACCTGGGCGCCGATCAGACCAAACATCTTACGACGGAGCCCGAAACGAGCGAAGATCGAACGATTGATGAATACCGGGAGAAACTCCGGCGCATTTTCGAGCGGATCAATCAGAGCACCACGACGCTGCCGTCGCAAATCGTCGGTCAGCGGCTTCATTTCTCCGTTACGGGAGTACGCTTCCCGGAGGACCAGGCCACGCTGAACGCCGAATCCAAGCAATCCTTGTCACGATTCTGTCTCGATCTGCAACAAAACCTCGACGCCGAGACCACCACGTTATACGTTCTGGGTCTGGGCGGAGACGAGGCCACGGAGAAACGGCAATGGATGCTTTCGGCCAGACGGGCCCGGACGGTAGCCGGTTTTTTGCAGGAAACGCTGGCCCAGAGCAGGTCTGCCGACGCCGATTCGACCCCCTGGCGCGTTTTCTGGTGGGGCGCCGGCCCCGGAGGGAACTGGGCCGGCCAGGATTCTCCCGATCCCGGACAATCACAAATTCTGATCGCCGTGCTGAAATCGGGCGGTTGAACCAAAGGATTGTCAAGTTTTTCGACACGGCGACCATTCTTCAGCCACGCAACGGCCCAAGGTCCTGCTTTTGACACCCTTAGAGGCTGTTTCTTTCCTCGGCACGCGATTTGCATATCTCTCTGTGATACAGATATAGGCGCCGCTCGGGGGCCGCATGGAAGCGGCAGGCGGACCGAAAGATGGAGCAATCGAGATTGAGGTCTTCGTGAATCAACGGACGAGAAAGATCGCCGGCTTGTGTATCGTTCTTGTGTTCGCCGGCGGGTGGGCTGCGTTGGCCGCCCGATCCGCCGATGAGGAGGACAGAGCGGTGGCACCGCCGCAGAAGAGGCTCTCGTTCCTGGACGACCCCAATCTCGTCGGCGCAACGCAAACGGACCTCAACAATAAAGAACTCTTCGCCAAGATGGCGCTGTCGGTCGTCCTGGTGGTCGTCCTGGGAGCTGCCGTCCTTTACGTGTCCAAAACCGTGCTGCCCAAGGTCGCCAAGCGTCCCGGCAAAGAGATTCACATCATCGAAACGGCGTATCTCGGCCCCCGCAAGGCGCTCCATCTGGTCGAGGTGGGAAGCCAGAAACTGTTGATCGCCAGCACGAACGAAAACGTTACGACGTTGGCGCACGTGACTGACGAATGGGTGGATCTATCAAAGCAAGGCATTGACGACATGGTGAAAGTGTAAATGGACCAGATGGCAAGGAACGTTGTTGCATTGCTCTTGATCCTCCTTCCGACGACGGTTGCGAGCGGGCAGATCAACAACACACTTCCCCGACCGAAGGAACTGCAAATAGACGCCAGCGGCACGCAAGTCCCGCCTGCCAACAATGTCCCCAGCATCGGCGAGCTGATGACGGTTCTGGAAAAGGCCACATCGCAGGAAGCCGAAGCGAAAGACTGGTCCACGCCGGTCAAGCTTGTGATCGTGTTCGCCGCTCTGGCGCTCCTGCCGAGCCTGCTCGTGATGATGACCTCGTTCACCCGCATTGTCATCGTTCTGGCCTTCGTCCGGCGTGCCTTGAGCACACAGTCCATACCGCCCACCGTCGCCATGATCGGCCTGGCGCTGTTTCTGACCCTGTACACGATGGCGCCGACATATGCCCTGGTCAATACCAGGGCGATTCAGCCCTATCTGGCGGACGAGATCGGTTTCGCCGACGCCGCCCAAAAGGCAGGCGACTGCCTCAAGGAATTCATGCTCCGGCAGAGCCGAAAAGCCGACTTGGCCCTGTTCGTCCAGATGGCAAAGATTCCGCCTCCCGAGGCCCCCATGGACCTGGCCCTGCACATCGTGGTCCCCACCTTCATCGTGAGCGAATTCCGCACGGCCTTCGAGATCGGTTGCCTGTTGTTCATCCCCTTTCTGCTGATCGATCTGGTCATTGCCAGTATCCTGCTCAGCGCGGGGATGATGATGCTTCCGCCGGTGATGATTTCACTGCCGTTCAAGCTGATCCTCTTCATTCTCGTGGATGGGTGGGGGCTCTTGGCCAAGAGTCTCAGTCTCGGGTTCAGATGATGGTGGGACGTAACGTTGCGTTGATTTCAGTTTCGATCGAGAGGATTGGACCCAATGGATAGCAGCTTCGCCCTGTACTTAGGCAAGCACACACTCGAGACGGCGTTGCTTCTCGCGGCCCCGATGATCCTCACGTGCATGACGGTCGGTATCATCGTTACCGTGCTGCAGGCGGTCACGTCCATCCGCGACATGTCCTTGACCATCGTCCCGAAGCTGTTGGCCGTCGGTATGGTCGGGCTTCTCTTCAGCGGCTGGGCACTCCAGGTGGCGCTGCGCTTCACCACCGAGATTTTCGCTTACATACAAAACATCGGCTCTTGAGTGCGACGGCAAGATGTTCGAGCTACTCTTCGGATTCACACTGATACTGACTCGGGTCTCGGCCTTTTTCCTGGTGCTTCCGGTCTTTGGGTGGCCGGCGATTCCGCTTCGGATCAAGGTGGCCTTGACGGTGTTCCTGTCCGTGTTTTTCACGTTCATCACACCGCTGGGCATCGATCCGACGAACGTTCCCACCGTGCAGGCAATCCTGTTGTTGGCCGGCGAGGCCACGTACGGGCTGGCGCTGGGACTGATCGTGGCCCTGCTGTTCTCCGTGGTCATCATCGCCGGACGTATCGTCGAGCGACAGATGGGACTGACCATGGCCGCCGTGCTGGACCCGTTGACCGGAGAGAGGAGCCGGCCGCTCGCCAGCCTGCTGGAGATGATATTCGTCCTCATCTTTTTGAGTGCCAACGGCCACCACTTTCTCCTGTTGATCGTGTCAAAGAGTCTGGGCACGTTCCCGCCCGGGACCATTCCCACCATCGACGTGCTCACAGACGGGGTCGTTCGCGCCGGCTCGGCCATGTTCATCGCCGGTCTGCGACTGGCCGCTCCCATGCTGGCCGCGTTTCTGATCCTGATGGTGGCACTGGCCCTACTGGCCCGACTCGTTCCGGAGATGAACATTCTGTTTATCAGTATGCCGATGAGGCTGGGGCTCGGCCTGATGATGGCGGCCACGTTCATGCCGTACGTCAATGGGTACGTTACCGAATTCGCCAACTGGATGGCAAAGCTCCTGCCGGTATGATCCACACTTCAGGCAAACCCGGTCGACTCGCAGCAGGGAGCGCAAGCCCCCGCGTCATGCGGATGGCTAAGCCGGTCTGAGACCTTGGGCGTTTTGAAATGGCAGAGAAACCCGCAGCCGAAAGAACCGAACAGCCGACATCCCGTCGGGTCAACAAGGCGCGACAGGAGGGCCAGGTTCCCCAAAGCCAGGAACTGGCTGCGGCCGCGACGCTTGTGACGCTGCTGCTCACTCTCACCCTGCTGGCTCCCAAGCTGCTGAACTGGTTTCAATCGGTGGTGCGATCGGGCTTCACCGGCCAGGCCGGCGTCTTTGCCGACCCGACAACCTTCCTTCACTTCATCAAGGCGCAAATCCACGATGCCACTCTGCTGATCCTGCCCATCCTTGCGGCACTGATGGCGGCCGGCATTCTCTCCGGCTGGACGATCAGCGGCTACAACTTCGCCCCGCGCGCCATTCGATTCAATTGGAACGCGATCAACCCCGTCTCCGTCGTACAAAACCAGCTCAGCATGCGTTCCCTGGTACGCTTCCTGACATCCGTCGCCAAACTGTTCTTCGTCGGCGTCATCGTCTGGGTGTACCTGCGCGACAAGACGGAGGCGTTGGCCGCTATTCGCTGGGCCTGGTCGACGCAGATCATCGTCGCCATCGCCAAACTCATATTCGGCCTCTGCGTTCGCGTGACCATCGCAATCGCAGCCATCGGCATCGCCGACGTGCTCTACCAGAAGTGGCAGTACATCCAACAACTCAAAATGACACGGCAGGAGGTCAAGCAGGAGCGCAAGGAAACCGACGGCGCCCCTGAGGTCAAGTCTCGGATTCGCAGAATTCAAATGCAGATGTCGATGAAGCGTCTGGTGCAGGAGGTGCCGAAGGCCAATGTGATTCTGGTGAACCCGACCCACGTGGCGGTCGCGCTGCGGTATGACGCCAAGACGATGGAGGCCCCGATTCTGCTGGCCAAAGGGGCCGACCATCTTGCCGAGAAGATCATCAAGCTGGGACAATCTCATGGCGTGCCCATTGTCCGCCGTCCCGAGGTCGCCCGCGCCATCTACGCGTCCGTCAAGCCCGGCGAGCCCATTCCCGAAGCCTTCTACGTTGCCGTCGCCGAGGTGCTCGCCATGCTCTACCGGCTCCGCCAGAAGAACAGGACGCCAGGGTAACAGTAGCGACCCGGTGCCCGAGTCCCTCCGAACGATCCCGACGCAGCGACGAACCCTATTACACCGCCAGACCGAGGGCGCTCATCTGGCTCTGGAGCAGCGTCAGTGTGCTTTCGAGCTGGGCGTACTTGGCAACCAACCTCGCTTCTCTGCGCGTCAGGCGATCCTCTTCGGACTCGATGTCGTCCTTCAACCGGCTGATCCGATCATCGGTGGATTCCTGGTTCAACGTCAAGGCGCCATTGGTCGCCTTGAGAATCCGATCCAGCACGTCCTCCACGGCTCCGGCAAAGCCCTGCTTGACTCGAACCGTCGCGTTAAACGTGCCGTCCTGACTGAGATCCACGCCCAGTTGCAGGCTGTTCTCGGGATACATCGCGTCGCCATCGTCAGTGAACGTGCCATCGCCGCTTATGATGTTTCCGTCGATCGTCATGTTCCGATACGCGGATTCGTTCTCGGATTTGATTTGGGCGCTGGCCACGGCCCCGCCGGAAACAGTCACTTGAACGTCGTAGGTACCGCCCGAGGTATACTTGCCTGAGGCACCGTAGAACCCAATCGTATTGCTGTCCGAGCTGCCGGTCTTATTCGCTCCAATCAAGGCCAGAACAGCCATGTAATCCTCGGCCACCGCCTCATCGAAAACGCTGGTGTCGAGCTCCAGAACACCGTTGCGATCGAGTTCAAGACCGATTTGCCCCGGCATGAGAAACGCATTGATGTCGATGAGGAACCCGTCCGTACGCTCGATCAACGGCATGCGAAGGTTGTTCTTGATGTCTCTCACCGTCGAGTTTGTCATCAGCAGGCCGGCCGTTTCCGTGTCTTCATCGTAACCCGTGTTCTTCTCGATGAACGTCACAACGGAGTTGTACGCATCCACCATGTTGCCGAGTTTCTCTTCGAGTGATTCAATATCGCGCGTCAGGCCCACCTGGATCGTACCGGTATCATGCAAATGCAGCGTCACGCCGCTGATCGCATTGTCGATCGTATTCGAGCTGCGAGAGATCCACTCGTCCGCCGCCGTAGGATAGCCATCCACCTTGATGCGGGAATCCTGCGCCGATTGCGTTTCGATGAAGTCTGCTTCGGCGAAACCCGCCAGACCCGCGGCGGTGCTGCCTCCCTCGGTGGATTGGCCGATGCTCGGCAGAGCGAATGTTGCGCCGCCGGAGCCGTTGTACGCCAAACTCAGGCTCATCTGGCTTACGCCGCTCGTATGGTCCGTCAGTACAATGTCTCCGTTGACCAGCCTCGCCGTGGCCGTATCGGCAAAGGCATCATTGATCTCGCCGATCAAATGACTGAGCTTGGTGTTTTCCGTGATCGCAAGAGTCTCGTTGACTACCGTGCCGTCGTGCAGGGCTCCGCTGATCGTGATCGATTCCCCTCCCGCAAGCGTACCGCTGAACTGGTCGAGATGGGTCAGCAAGGTATCGAGGGCGGCGTCGTTGTTGCCGTTGGTAAAGGACGAATCGGACTGCCAGACTTCCGTATTGCTGCTGTTGATCGAAATCTGGTAGTCCGAGCCGGCGTCATTGCCGCTCAGCACGAGATGGTATGCATCGTTGTAATTCAGAAGACTCGCCGTGACCCCCGGGTTGTTGGCGTCGTTGTTGATCAGTCCCACCAAGTCTTCCAGCGTCGTGTCCCCGGTCGTCGTGATGACCGACTCCTCGTTGTCATAGGAGTAAATGAACGTCCCGGCTCCGACGTAGTCTTCCGCGTATTCCGTCCCGCTGGAGTGAACCCAGCGTTCGGAGTTGGCCAACTGGTCGATCACGACCGTGTGATTGCCCTCAAAGGCCTTATCGGACGCCTCCGCCGTGAGTATGTCCTCGTCGCTGGAGGTTGTTTCGTAGGCGCGCAGCTTGCCGGCATCGGAGAGAACCTCAACGGCGCTTTGCAGCGTCTCCAGGTTCGTCTGGAGGGTGCTCAGGGCATCCCTGACCTCTTCCTCCTCGGCCAGGTCCGCCTCGTACGAATTGAGTCGCCTCGATTCAACGGCCAGCAACTGCTGTACGATCGCACTGGTGTCGATGCCGGTACTAATCCCGGTAAGCTGTATGTCAGCCATGATGGTTCGTCCTTCATACGACTACGGCCGATGGGGGGCCGCCTTCATGTTGGCTCCAAAGCCCCTGCCTCGGAACCATTATCGGTCAAACCGCCTTGCCTCTAAAGGCAACGTTCGAGTTTTTGCGATGCGCCCGCAGGGGAACCGAAGGCCCCCGAGCCGCTGCATCGCGTCTCCTCAATCGCCAGGCTGAACCGCCCGGCATGTTCTGCGCACCATTCTTGCACGTCTTGCGTCCGACCCTTCTCGAAAAAGTCGCGGAGGAATTCCCGGGCCGCAGGGTTTTCGTGGTTCTCGATCTCACGCCGGAGACGCGAGAGAGAGGACTCTTTCGCATCCAAAGCATAGAGTGCCATCGCTTTGAGCAAATCAAAGTTGAGAAAGCGCGGCGGAATCTCGCGATCCATGGTCTCGATCCCATTGAGGAAACTCACGCAGCTCACGTAGGCGCGATTGTTGAAAAGCGCCGCTACCGTTTCCAATAGATGCCGCGTGACCTCGGGCGGAACCGGCTCGCTCTCCCACTTGATGATTTGGGCCTTGAACCGCGTCAGGAAATCGGAACAGTCGCACGCTCTCAACGCCGCGGCGACATCCAGCGTGGGACACGCCGCAGCCTGCTCGCGAATCTTCTGCAATTTGCACTCGCAGTACTGTCGGTACCGCACGCGCCGGTTACGCGGGTCTACGGTGGACAAGACCTGGGTCTGGCTGGTCCCGTGGACACGGTAGAGGGTGAGATATGCAGGGACATTTTTGAATCGCACGTCGGGACAATGCCGCGCGTACTCGGCCAGCTTGGCCGACCAGAAGGAATCCGAGGCAAACGGATTCTCGTCATAGGGCCCGATCCGCTCGAACATCGACTTGCGAATGATCCCCGAGATGTGGCTGACCCCATGCCGCCACGCCAACATCCTCTCGGCAATCTCGTCGTGGCGCAACGCAAGCTCGATGGAATCGGTATGTTCGAGCGTCTGGAACCTCTCCAGGAAGGTGCGATAGAAGGAACCGACCATCGCGAGTGCATCATCGCTGCTGATCTCATTGTACAACGTCTCGAGTTTGACCGGACTCATGAGATCGTCCCCATCCTGGATCACAATGAACGGGGCATTTGCTCGCTCGATAGCGAAGTTGCGTCTCACGTACGGCCCCCTGTTGTCGTCAAAGAGGTGCGGCCTGATGCGGGCGTCTCGACGTGCGCATTCTTCAATCAGGCGCCGCGTTCCGTCGGTGCTGCCGTCATCGAGGAGAAAGAGTTCCCACTGCGACAGCGTCTGCGCGAGAATGCTGTCAACGCACTCGGACAAGAACTCGGCGCAATTATGGCATGCAACAACCACGGAAACCTTGGGGGCCTGCGGTAGTTGCCGATGCGCCGCCGGCACAACCGCCGCGTGCGAAACGCTGGATTCTTTGCTGGAAACGGTCTTCCTGTCGCGTACCTGCCGGGCCTGCCCCAGAATCGTCTTGGCTACTTGCGTGAACGTGAAATCCCGGCAGCGCTCGTGCGTTCGTGTCGCCGCCTTTTCTCTTTCGGCGTCGTGAGCCAGATAGTAATCCAGCTTCTCGGCCAGATCGGCGGGTGTTCGATAGGTGACAACCCCCAGTTCGTCCAGCCCCTCAACCTCGTCGCTTATCTGGAACCCTCGAACGGCTGCCACATCATACGTGCGATTATTGATGAAGCCGTTGGTCTGCATCGTCCCGTGATGGGAGTTCAGAACGATTCTGGCACGCGAATACAAACCCGGCAATTCCCGCGGATCCACATATTCGGCCTTGATGTACCTTTCGTCGATCCGGCCTTTCCAGAACAAGCCGATCACCGCCAGGTTATAGTCTTTGCCGGTGGCCAGAACGTCTCTGACGATACGCCGGCCCTTTCCCTGGCCATAGTTTGTCCCGACGAACAGGACATCGATGTCCTGGGCCGGGGCCGGGTCGAGCGGCCGGAAGAGTTCACTATCCGTCGCCTGAGGCAAATAGAAACAAGGCACGCCAACCTTGCTCTTGATCCGCTCCCAGTAGCTCCTGGAAGCACAGAAGACGGCGTCATAGCGATTGATCTCCTCGACGGTGTGCAGCTCAGGATGACTGATGATCCACAAGATGTTGACGCAATGCGGCTTGGGGCTATATGCAAATTTCCCTTTGATGTGGATGGCTACATCGACATCGCGATCCGGCTGGTCCCATTCGTTCTGGAAGTGCATGTCGCACGTGTGGCCGGCCCTCGCAACGGCCTTGGCCAAACCCTGCCCAAACCACGTATCTCCCCACAACGGCATCTCGCGCGACGGCGTACAGATCTTGATCGCCACCTTCAACGGGCCCGTGCGAACCGTGGGACCGCCGGTGAGTTGTGTCCTCTGGGCCAAGACACTCTGAGCGTTTCGCTGGTTCTCCCTCTCCGGATCTTGCCCTTCGACTCTGTCACCCACACCGGCCAATACCGGCGAGGGCGATGCCCCCTGTCCTCCCGTCAAAGTCTCCAGTCGCTTTCGCTGCTCGGCCTGCACCGCCGGTTTGTCCGAGGCCAAGTGTTTGTACTTCTCATAGATGCGCTGCGGGACCGTGACAAACTCCTGCCTCTTCCGGCTCGTCATTGTGCTGCCGTCGTTGCGCCAGGTTACCTGTGCCGTCACCTGTTTGACGTGCAAGAATCGGTAGCGCCGGGACATCCGAATCCACAGATCCCAATCCTCGTGCGTCGGCAGGGTTTCGTCAAAACAACCCACATCATCGAGACACGCCTTCTCGTGCATCACGCACAGCACCGGCACCAGGTTGCGCACCAGCAAGCCCTCGTGGTCCACGTCCAGGGAATAGGGATTTGTCTTCTGGATCTCCACGTATCGCCCGTCTCGTTTCTCCTGATGCGAGCGATGGGCTTCGGTGTGCGCCACTTTATGATCCGTTGCCTCCAGCACAGTCACCAACCGCTCGATGTGATCGGGATAGTAGATATCGTCATCATCAAGATAGGCGATATACTTGCCGTGTGAGACGCGGATCCCCGTGTTGCGAGCGGCGGCAAGACCACGGTTCTTAACATGCCGGACATAAAGAAGGTTGTCGCGTGTGTTCAATTCCTCGACAAGATGCTCAACCCCGGCGCCCGCGTCGTTAACCACTACGATCTCCACGTTCCGATACGTCTGGTCCAGAACACTGGCAATCGCACGTTTCAACACATCCGGCCGGTTATATGTGGGGACAATCACCGAGACCAGAGGCGAAACGCCCGCCACCGGCTCGCTCCGACGAGTCGCCGAGCCGTCCGCCATTCCCCGCCGACTCCGGGCCTCGCGGAGAGCAAGCTCCTTGTAGCGTTTCTGTTCCCGGGCCCTGGCATTTGAGATACACTGTGGAGTCGAGCGCCAACCGTAGAGCGGTTCGGCCAGATTGGCCAGCTTGTGCTTTTCGCTGATCCGCAACCACAGATCATAGTCCTGGGCGCACACAAAGCGCTCGTCGTAGCCCCCACACTCGACAAGCACACTGCGGCGCGCCATCACGGTCCCATGCCCGAAGGCACACTTCTGCCGCATCATCTCTCTTATCCGGTCGTCCTCGGTCGGCACCTTGACATGAGCGGCAATGATTCCCTCGGCATCGATCCGATAGTACGAACTGCCCACAAGCGCGACATCGGGATGTTGATCGAGAAACTGAACCTGTCTGTCTAACCGACCCGTATGCGAGACATCGTCGGCATCCATGCGCGCCACATACTCCCCTCGACAAAGCCGCAGGCCACGATTCAACGACTTCGTCAGGCCCTGATTCTCCCCATTGCGATAAATGAAGGTCCGCGTGTCTTTCATCTCCAGCAAGATCTCGGCCGTCTCATCGCTGCTGGCGTCATCTACGATGACAACCTCAAAATCCCGATACGTCTGGTTGTATATGCTCTGCAGGGCCTGCCGAAGGAAGGGGCGGCCGTTGTGAACGGCCATCAGAACACTGATCTTCGGCGGGTTCGTATAGTCCTTGCTGTCCTCCTCGTTGGGAATCCGCGCGTTCCATCCCTGGCCGTAGTACTGTCGGACCCGCTCATTGTGCCCCGGGAGATATGCCAGGCCTCGATCATCAATGTACTCGTACGCACGATTCTGCAGAACAGACTGATAGAGACGGCTGTCGGGAATACCTACGAAGATATTGGGCCACGTCACAGTCGGATTGATTCGCTGCAAGAGTCCCTGCGTTGCAGTTAGATCCTCCTGCGTCTCGCCGGGGATCCCGACAACCACACTGGCCGCCGTCTTGACGTCGAACTCATGACACCAGCGAAACGCATTCTCGATCTGTTCAATGTTGATTCCCTTCTGCATGAAGTCGAGCATGCGTTGCGATCCACTTTCGACACCGAAATACAGGCCCTTCAGCCCGGCCTGCACCATAAGTTGCACCAACTCGCGGGTGAGTGTTGAAACACGTGACTCGCAGACCCAGGGAATGCGAACCCCCTTGTCCATCATGAGCCCGCAGAACCGCCGCAATCGACGTTCGTCAAGCGTGAAATTGTCTTCCCGAAAGTAAATCCCCCTGGCCTCGTGGTTTTGGATGAGGTATTCGATATCGGAGACAATACGGTCGGCAGTGAAACACGTGTACCGTTTTCCCCAGACCGAACCGACGGAGCAGAACGTGCACTGGAACGGACAACCCCGACTGGTATTCATGGTAAACACGGGGCCACCGTCAAAGAAATTGACGTTCCAGTTGTAGGGCAAGTCTGCAAAACAGTCCCACGCCGGCATCGGGAGTTCGTCAAGATTCTCAATGCGCGGATATCGGACGAGGCGTTCGTTGACTTTGCCTTCGACGATATCCCGTATGGCGTACTCGCCCTCACCCTGAACCACGTAATCGACGAAATCAGGGATGGTCTGAGGCGCCACGGCCGCGTGGGGTCCGCCCACCGCAATCTTCCCCTGCCACTGATGAGTCCGCCTCAAATCCTCAATCGCGTGCAGCATCCGCAGTGTATCGCGAAAACAGATCGTGTTGGAATAGATGCCGACGAAATCGATGCCGTTCTGCTGGAGATACCCGGTTTCGATAAAATCGCTGGGTTGGAGATAGTTATCGATGAAGGACACCTTATGACCGGCATTTCGCAGGACGGAAATCAGAAAGCCAATCCCCAACGGTGGCCGCTTCTCCTTGGTGGAGAACGGCGACTGCCCCGGCGCCGCCGACGTCGTCAGCAGAACATTGCCCCCCCGTCGCGCGCCGGCGTTCACAGAGGAACGCACGCGTAAGGGTTTTGCCACATCACTCTGTGCCCTCGCCCGACCGACGAAGTAAACCACGGGCCCGTCCGCACCATCGACAAGATCCATCAACTCGGTTTGAAATTCCCCGGCCAACAGATCTTTCAATTCCTCCAACGGAGGCTCGTAAAGGTGATACGGATTGCCCGAATGCTCTCCGCCCGGAAGTACGACAGGGACCGTCATCACCAGAAGGCCATCCGGCCTGGTCACCCGAACCACTTCCGCCAGGAATTGCTGGCCGACCTTTCGGCTCACGTGCTCAAAACCTTCCAGGCAAACAACGACATCAACACTATCATCCCCCAAAGGCACACTCGCCATATCTCCGGCAAGGAAATCTATGTCTCGATAATGAGCCTTGGCATAGGCAATCGCATCCGGGCAGATGTCGATGCCGATCCTTCTTGCCGCTTTCAGCAGCGAGGTGCCCCAGCCTACGCCACACGGTATATCGAGAACAACTTTGTCCAACGAAAACCGATTGGCGAATGCGTACCTTTTCAGCAGATTGGCTCGGTACGGACTTCCTTCTCGAAACCCGGGATCTTCGGGATGTGCTCTCTCTGCCATACGAACGACCAACTCCTTTCCGTAACCGTCACAGCCACGGTGTTTCTCTTTGCGCGTGCCACACCGATCCGACGAACCCTGACACCACTCCATCAGATCAACGGTGCTTGACCTCGGGGCACGCCTTCATACACGACTCTTGACATGACCTGCAACAGGTCGATTTTCTCGCGCCACATCGCCCTCCACGGGCGTATACCTGTTGCATGCGACAAACAGTCCGAATTCTCGGTCGATCAACTGTACCTCGCAGAAGAACTCTCCGAGAATCTCCCTTAGTTCTGCCTCAGAATACTCATATATGTGCGCATAATTGGCAGCATGAACACCCTTGCCTGTTATAGGTGTGGCCAGTATCAGGGTCCCCCCCGGTCTCAAGATGCGGCGGATGTCTTCAAGAGTCTTGACGAACTGAATCGGCATCAGATGTTCAGCAACATCCGACAGCGTAACCGCACTGAAAGAAGCATCATGAAATGGCAGATCCGTCGAATTGCAGCAGATGAACTCGATGGCGGGACAATGCTTCTTTGCGACTTGAATGGCTTGGGCTGAATAGTCACAACCCACGATGCGAGCGGTCTTTTCCGCGAGGATCCCGGTAATAAGGCCTTCTCCGCACCCCACGTCCAAGACGCAATCGTCAGGCTTGACCAACCCTTTGATCAGTGCGGCTCTCTTTATCACGTGCTGACTTACACGTTTGGGCATACCTTCAAAAACGGCCCTCTCCTCTTTCCGCGAATCCCACGGGCCCACATGCCTCTTCCCGGTCGACCGCGCCGGCGAACCGTGCGCGAGGCTTGCCATGGGCAATGACTTCTCCACCGTGGAATTCGGCCCAACCATCGTCCCTTTGCCTATCGTGACGTCGTCACAGATCACCACACCTCCACCTATCCAATTGTCTCCCATGAGATAGATGCCCTTGCCGACATTGGCCTGCTCTGCAATCGGCAGATCAAAGCTGCCGTAGGTCTGACTGTGCGCATAGAGAGCACAATGCGGTTCCAGGATGGTCCAGTTGCCGATGTAGATGCCTCCCTTGCCATGGAAGACACAGTAGTGATTGACTACGCAATTGTCGCCGATGACGATCTCGCCTCCCTCGGGGCGGAGAACGACACCTTTACGAATCACGCAGTTCGAACCTATCTTGACCGACTGCGGCGAATCAATGACCACATCAGGGTCGATGACAGTGTTATGGCCGCAACAGAGCGACACATATTCATTCTGCAGGTTGCGCAGGCGGCACATCGTGCCAGGCGCCGATGGATCAGCGACGCTCCCGGACAAGTTCGCACATTCAAGAAGGGCTCTCAACCCGCCCGAGGCAAGATAATACGCCTTTTCAGCGAGAACAAACTTCCCCGTTGCAGAGAAACTCATCCTGTCGCCGCCCTGCCCGAGTTCCCGGATGGACTCGTCCAGCAGGCGTACGTCGAATTCGACAGGCTCCCGTATCAACAGCAGATATGCACCGCATGCCTGCGCCACACAGGCGTCGAACAGATCCACCTCGCATAGTTCGTCTCCTCCCCTTACCATCTTGACCTCAGGGAGTTGCGGCGACAGCGTTACCTCAGGACACAGGCCGGAACAGCCACCCACAACCACCTCGTAGTCCTCAGGCAAACGCATCTGAGCCAGTTTCTGCAGATAAGCGTTCAGTCCGTGCCAATGCTCCCGTGCCAACAAAATCACGGAGCAGCGCCTCGTCGGCCGTTTGACGTCAGGTATGTTCTGCCCCCGTGCGTGTCTATGTCCGCAATGTGTGGTTTCCATATGTCCTAAGTACCTTTTTGCCACGACGAACTGTGTTCAACACGTCAAAGGTTTCTTGGCGCTGCGCCGCCAATATCAAACAAAGCTCTTTATACATCGATTCAAGACGACGCCTTCGCCCTTCCAAATTTGCATCATCCAGAATGCGATTCGCCGCAATCCTTTGCACGCAGCGTTCGGTTTGCTTACATACCTGCTCTACGGCACTCAGATTGCCCTGCTGCACCCATTCCAATTCTCGCGTGAGCAATTCCTGGAGTTGGTCCAGACGCCTTTCCGCGTCCAGCAACGCATCCTGACGAGTCTGTCCACTCGGATGCCGACCGCTCATTTCGCCACCGCCAGGTTGTGTTCGACTTCTTCGAGCAGGTTTGCGGCGTCGTGGTTGGTCGGCTCCAGGGCGAGCAGGTTCAGCAGCGTGCTTTTGGCCTGTTGGGGCCGGCCGTCTTTCAGATACAACGCCGCCAGGGCAAACAGCACGGAGCTGTCACCCGGGTGCATCTGCAGATATACCTCGAGATAATAAATGACCTTGGCAAACGAACCCATCTCGCACGAAACCTGGAACAAACCCAGAAGGGCCGAGATGTTGTCCGTATCCAATTCCAGTGACTTCATGTAGAGATCGAAAGCCTGCGGATAATCCTGTCGCTGCTGCGCGACCATGGCCAGACCGGCGTACCCCCTGGCACAGTTGGCATCCAGGCGACAGGCGACGCGAAACGCAATCTCGGCCTCGTCAAGCTCCTCCTTCTGCAAGGCCGCCACGCCCAGGCCCACGTACGGCCCGGGCTCGTCGGGACCGAGCGAAGCGGCCTTCTCGTAGCAACGCTGGGCCTGGCTGTAATCACCCACCGACGTATAGCAGTCGCCCATCTCGCGCAGCACCTCGTAGTGCTGCGTGCGCTTGTGCTTTTCGATCTCGTTCGTTCGTGCCGTATCCATGTTCGTCCAGGTCCTACATCGTTGAAAAGCTCTGGTTATGAGAGACGCAAGTCCTCCTGCGGAGCCGCCATTGCAGGACAGCCCCCCGAAAGCCACTGCTCGGCGCGTTCCAGCAGATCAATGGCCGCATCCGGATTCTTCTTCCCGCGACAGACTTTCGCCTCCAAAAGCAGCGTGTCCACCGTGGGTCGCTGTTGATTGACTTCGTGACTGCACCGGCCCGCTTCGGCAAGTTTTCCGCCTTCAAAGTACGCCCGGGCTGCCATGGTCTTCATCCACAGTTCGTTGCGATGATGCTCGGCCATGGACTCGAACAGGCGGGCCGCCGCCACCCAGTTGCCATCGTCCGTGGCCAGCTTCGCTTGACGTAACAGTTCGTCGAACTGAAACGGCAGTTCTTCTTCCCGCGGCGGGCGCACGCGAATACCGGCGGCCGTCAATGAGGCTTCGACCGAAAGATGCGGAAAGGCGCGGCGCGGCTGACACAAGTCGGTCCGTCGCAGCACGGCCGCCCAGGAAGAGCCGGCGGCCCCGTCGATCAGGTACCCCTCCCGGCTCGTGCTGTTGATTAGTGCATACAGCGGGTTCTCGACCCACATTTCGTCCAGGGGCAAACCCGCCGGCACAAGGGCTACGTAATCGGCCTCGATCTGCTGCAGAGCCACATCGACCCGCTCGGCCGGCGAACTTTGAGTGTTCACTAACACCGGCACCACATGGGGCATCTCCACCTTCAAACGCGAGCGGTCGGCCGGTGGCAGCGGCAGGTAGAGCTTGTACGGATAGAACGTATGACGCCAGATCCGCAGCATGGTATC